>Ga0209700_105431_pt1 | contig 21497 bp, 11 predicted proteins | sample SiratroredBW_FD_187528 | JGI IMG/M metagenome (GOLD analysis project Ga0209700, IMG submission 187528) | Root nodule microbial communities of legume samples collected from California, USA - Siratro red BW (SPAdes) (version 2) | ecosystem: Host-associated > Plants > Roots > Nodule | place: USA... | reverse complement strand
TTTTTTTAGTTTTTTTTTTTTTTTAAATTTATAAAACTGAGTATTTTTTTTTTTGTAAAATTATTGAGATAGGCAACTCGTTTTTGGAAACACGACATTTTAATTTAAACCTTTTTCTATATAAAGAAATTGTATCTGATTCTAATTTTTTAAAGACTTGAAGTACAGTATAAAACTTTCAATTTTTTTTTTTGTTTACTTTTAGATAAGAAAGTTGTAGTGTAACACGACTTTCATTTTTTATAACATTTAAAATCGTATTTACAAATTTTTATTTTGATTTTATTTTAAATGCGGAAATTGTATTTGTACGTGTCACGACTTCACAAAACAGTCTTATAAAATATGATGATGTAAAAATGCGTGGAGCTGGTAAACCCTAAACCCTAAAAAGTTACCTTTAATCAACATTATAATTTTGAATAAAAAAATGGAAAATGGTCAATAATCATTTTTCATGTCAGAAAATTTCGAGTGTAGGTTTTCCCTAAACGTATAAAAGTAGGTCCTTAAAATAGGGGGCAGGGTTTAATTTGGTGGTGGGAAGTGTTAATTTAGCAAAACCTAATAAGGTTGCGTACGTTTAACTAACATGTGGTAGGTAGATGTGATGAAACGAACATGCAGGTGGAAGAGACAATGTTTTGGATGAGAATGAATATAATGATTATTTTAAGCCATGGTTTTATGATATATAAATCAGAGAGTGGTGGCACATTATTGTTATACATTCCAAGAAAAATAAAAGTGGGCGAAGGAAGAAGAAAATGGGGTCTTCTGAAGCTCCGATTCACGTGCTCATGGTGTCCTACCCAGGACAAGGTCACGTAAACCCTCTCCTTAGACTTGCCAAGTTTCTTGCTGCCAAGGGTTTCTTTGTAACCTTCTCCACCGCCGACTTAGCTGGCAAACTCATGCGAAGAGCTAACGACATCTCTCACAAATCAGTGACTCCCGTTGGTGAAGGTTTTCTCAAGTTCGATTTCTTTGATGATGGTGGCATCACGGATGATGATGGTGAAGTTGATGGTTCCAAGATCAAAACTCTCAGTGATGTCACTGCTCAGATTGAGCATTTTGGGAGGAAATATGTTTCCCAAGTGATCAAGGAGCATGCTGAGACACACCACCCAATCTCGTGCGTCATAAACAACCCCTTTGTTCCATGGGTTTGTGATGTAGCTGCTGATCATGCTATTCCTTCTGCCATGTTATGGGTTCAATCTGCTGCTGTCTTCACTGCTTACTATAGTTATTTCCACAAACTAGCAACTTTTCCTTCTCATCTTGATCCTTATCTTGATGTTCAACTACCTTCTGTAGTCCTTAAGTACAATGAAGTTCCAGACTTTCTGCATCCTTTTAGTCCATATCAAGTTCTAGGGACAGTTATATTGGAACAGTTTAAGAACTTGTCCAAGTCATTCTGTGTGCTGGTGGATAGTTTTGAGGAACTAGAGGGTGATCACATAAACTCTCTTTCAAAGTTGGTGCATGTAAGATCCATTGGCCCTTTGTTCAAGATCCCAACAGCAAGAGAAACAAGTGATATTCGTGGTGATTTTTTGAAGAGTGATGATTGCATAGAGTGGCTGAACTCAAGGGCAGCATCTGTGGTGTACATTTCCTTTGGGAGTATTGTGTGCCGGACTCAAGAACAAGTGACCGAAATTGCACATGGATTATTGAACTCTGGAGTGTCGTTTTTGTGGGTTTTAAAACCACCTGGGAAGGAGTTTGGGATTCCGCCATACGTTCTGCCTGATGGGTTCTTAGAGGAGACAAGAGAGAGGGGCAAAGTGGTGCAGTGGAGCCCACAAGAGGAGGTGTTGGCTCATCCTTCGGTGGCATGTTTTGTGACACATTGTGGTTGGAATTCTTCAATGGAAGGTCTGACTTTGGGAGTGCCGATGGTGACATTTCCAGCATGGGGTGACCAGGTGACAAATGCAAAGTTCTTGGTGGATGTTTATGGGGTGGCGATTAAACTGGGTTATGCCAAGACTGAAAAGAGACTTGTAAGCAGAGATGAGGTGAAGAAGTGCTTGTTGGAGGCAACAGAAGGGCCAAAAGCAGAGGAGTTGAAGCAAAAGGCATTGAAGTGGAAGACTGCTGCAGAGGCAGCAGTGGCTGCAAATGGCTCCTCTGCCAAGAATCTTGATGCATTTGTGAAGGATATAAAAAAGCTTAGAGGTGTTAGGGTGAAGGAGATATAGGTCTACTTTCACGTGTCATTGTTGAGTGTGATAAGATAAATTAATGGAAGTAGGTAAGTGAAGCTTTGTACAAGCAAAATAAATTTCTTGGTAAGAAGATGGAACTACCCAGTCTTCCACTTCATTTAAAAAGATTCCTCTTTTAAGCATATAAAACGATCTGTAGTCTGAGTGTATCCTTTGGACATTTGAACTCATTGGTGGGTGGTTGTTGAGTTTTCAGAACGCGTCATGTTGGAGATAAACGTTGACTATTAATACTTTAGTTAAAACAAATGATGTTTGCAACACTTTTCACTACACATAAACTTCAAAACAGACCATCAAAAGTCAATGGATGTGACCCTTGCACACTCCCAAAAGATTCATTTACATGGTGACCCTTCGACACTCAATTAATTTCATAAATATAGAAATTTACTTTTTTTAATGACCACATTAATCCTTAAATAAATTAGTCAAAGTATTTTCTAGACGTCCGGTTTTTAAATACCATGAATTTATTTGTATGATATAATCTAATTATTATTGATTATGTTATTTTTTTCTAACACATTATTAAATTGTAATATTTATTATAGAATCAGATTATAATATTTTGTTTTTTTTTAACTAGATTTAGAATGGATATCCTGTTGGATATATATTCAACTTTTTATTTTTGTTCTCAATAGGAAAAATAAAGACAATCTTTTCATCTTTTCATTTCATAATATGTTTTCAGAGCATCAATAATTTAAGAGAGTTCCGATTGTTATATTTATTTATGGTTGAAATTATTTATCTCTCACGAAACTCTTTGTCATTCTTGAATAGGATTTCTTCTCTCTTTATAAGAGAGACATATTTTTGGTGATAAAAAAGACAATGGTTAATATTAGCAGAATAAGTTATAGAGGATGAAATACTTCTAAAGTTTATAGTTATTGTGGAAATATAGGGTGTACGATTGATACATGCTATAAAAAACATGATTTTGTACCTCAGTTAATGTTTAAAAATCAGAATGCAGATTCTAATAATAATGATAAAAATCATAAAGGTTCAAAGTAAGAAATACATTCTCAGCAAATTGGTTTTATTCTTGAGCAATATCAAACATTGTTAGCCTTTTTACAATAGTCTAAATCCAGTGGCAATGCTTATAATGAAATCTTTATTCCTTCTAACGTGAAAACACATATTGATAACAATTTTATTTCTTTTTTTAGTTATTGGATTCTTAATAGTGGTGTTACTGATCACATTTGTTCATCATTGACTTATTTCACTTCAAATCATCAAATTAATCTTATTTGTGCCAAATTACCAAATAGAAATCAAGTTATTGTCAATTATTTTGAAAGTGTTTTTATTAATCAAAATCAGCATGATTTATCTTGTGTTATTATAGAAAATGATTGGTTCAGCTAAGATGTAAGATAGACTTTGTATACTCAAGGAGCTTACCTTTTGACATTTTAGTTAGATCATGTTTCAAACAAATGCGTTCATGTTAGGAATAAATTTTCTTTTATTAAATATAACAAATCTTTTGTTTGTGATATTTGTCATTTTGCAAAAGCAAAAAAAACTTTCCTTTCCTCTTAGTACATGAAGTGAACTTTAAGCCTAATTCAACTTTACAAAACTGGTTTGTAAAGTGAGGTTTGTATCCATTTATAAACTATTGAAAGATCTTATTTTGAGTCGATGCGAAATCTCCAACAAAATCCTAAAAATGTTTTGATTTGATTTATGTTGATATATGGGGATGATACTCAATATCATCAATTCATGGTCATAAATATTTCTTGACGGTAGTTGATAATTATTCAAGGTACACATGAATTTTTCCTTTAAAAAAAATTTGAATTTGTCTGAGACTTTGAAAAATTATGTTGCTTTTATTTAAACACAAGTTGAGACAACAATACAAATAATAAGAAATAACAGTGAGACTGTATTTTTCATGACTAATTCTTTTGTTAACAAAGCAATAATACATCAAACGTTGTGGGTCAATACTACACAACAAAATAGTATATCTGAAATAAAACATGATCATTTATTAAATGTAGCAAAAGCTCTCATGATACAATCTATTTACCTAAAATTTATTGGGTCATATTTTGTGATATATATTGTGTATATTATAAACATGTTTCCCACACATGTTTTAAATTATTCTTCTCCTCATGAAATACTTTACAAAACTACACTAGATTTTAATCAATTAAAGGTGTTTAGATCTTATGTTATGCTAGCACTTTGTCAACAAATAGAAAAAAATTTGATCTATGCGCATCGAAATGTATTTTTATTGGTTTTAAAAGGGAGACAAAGGGATATTTTTCATTAAATATTCAATCAACAAAATTTTTTGTCTATATGGATGTTGTCTTGTATGAACATGTTTTTCCATATCAAAGGATTGATGATACTAGCAATGAAACTGATACTCCTAACATTCATGATCATAGTCCTTTTGCTGAATATCAACATGTTTTGAGTCAGCCATCACAAGTTATTTTTGCATATTGTGATAATGTTCATAATAATGACTATGAATCAAATATTCAGGTTCTAGAAGAAGTTTTTTTCCATAAAGACCAAAACCTCAATAAAAATCATTATTGAATGAATCCTATTACTAGTAGAGTCAAAATATAAATTGTTATTGAACGAATCATTAGATAATGCACATCCTCATTGACCTAAACACATGTATTTTCTTTGTTGAAAATACTATATCTTAGACCACCTCAATAAATACTTTGACAATATCATATCATATCATATGCATATATCTCTATTTATTAATTCATTCACTTTTTAATCTTAATCTCAAACATCTCAAGAATTATAAAATTATCAATACTATTCAATCTCAATCATAAATAAATCATTTATATCAAATTCAAAAACTTTATTATAAAAGAATCAAAAATCAAAACAGAAAGAGAACAAAAAAATATTTTTTTAGCTTGAGTGAGAGTCCACCTCGCTTGAGCGAGAATGAAACCAAGAGCAGGTTCAGTTCCAATGTTATTTTTGATTGAGCGAAGATCTTTCGCTTGAACGAAAATTTTCTCGCTTGAGCAAAAATAAACTCGAGAGCATGTTCAATTTTCATTTGATGAGTGAGAATCTTCTCGTTTGAGCGAAATATGCAGAAAATAATTTTTAAAAAGAAACTAACTGCTGCATAAAACATTCATGAAGTCATATTCAATCTTACCTCTATCAAAATCAATTTATAGATATTACCCTACTATATTCTAGTATTATTCCACTACTCAATCACATTAATTAATCACACAAATCCAACAATTAAACTCAGTGCTCAAGGACCAGTTCAACCTGCAAGAAAAACTTGGACATTAACAATAAAAGATTTGTACTTTCAAGTCTTCTATCCTAGAATTTTATTTAAAGATAATTAATTAGTATAAAATATGCAACTAGCTTCCCTTTCTTAACTTAAGCATAACATTCTTCAAGCCTAAAGTTTACACAAAATCTTCTAACCTGCACCATAGAGCTTTGATCAAATATGAGATTATAGCACTACGATCATGAACTAATGGAGACCTATCCTAATGTACAAGGGATCACATGTATGCTAGATTGTTAGAGTAACTAAGAACACTAGAAAATTAACCGAAAGAAAATGAGTAGAAAGTGATCTCTGATTGTTAATTTGATACAGGTGAGATCAGAATTCTAAAGAGAAGGTAGAAGAATTCTAAAGAGAAGGTAGAAGAGAGAAAGGAAATTCTACTATAAAGAAAAATTGTGCTTTTATAAAATTGAAATCTGAATAATTGGTTTTGAATCATAATAATGCTTAAACTTTAGAAGTATTCTAAAATTTGATTAGAGTAATACTTAAACTTTAGAAGTATTCTAAAGTTACCTGTAATAAACATTATCAATTTGAATACAAAATGGAAAACGGTCAATAATCATATTTTCATGTCAAATAATTTCGAATGTAGGTTTTCCCTAGACGTATAATTTGGTGGTTGCGTGTGTTTAATTAACATGGGGATATAGTGAATCTGGTGGCAGGTAGACGTGATGAAATGGACATGCAGGTGGAAGAGACAATGTTTTGGATGAGAATGAATATAATGATTTTTTTTAAAAGATGGTTTTATGATATATAAATCAACGGTGGTGGCACATTCGAAGAAAAAGAAAAGTGGGCGAAGGAAGAAGAAAATGGGGTCTGAAGCTCCCATTCACGTGCTCATGGTGTCCTACCCAGGACAAGGTCACGTAAACCCTCTCCTCAGGCTTGCCAAGTTCCTTGCTGCTAAGGGTTTCTTTGTAACCTTCTCCACAGCCGAGAGAGCCGGCAAACTCATGCGAACAGCTAACCACATCTCTCACAAATCAGTCACTCCCGTTGGTGAAGGTTTTCTCAAGTTCGATTTCTTTGAGGATGGTTACATCACGGATGACGATGGTGATGGTTCCAAGATGAGAATTCCCAGTGACTACAGTGCCCAGATTGAGCATTTTGGGAGGCAATATGTTTCCCAAGTGATCAAGGAGCATGCTGAGACACACCACCCAATTTCCTGCATCATAAACAACCCCTTTGTTCCATGGGTTTGTGATGTAGCTGCTGACCATGCTATTCCTTCCGCCATGTTATGGATTCAATCTGCTGCTGTCTTCACTGCGTACTATACTTATTTCCACAAACTGGTAACTTTTCCTTCTCATGCTGATCCTTATCTAGATGTTCAATTACCTGGTGTAGTCCTTAAATACAATGAAGTTCCAGACTTTCTGCATCCTTTTAGTCCATATCAATTTCTGGGGACAGTTATATTGGAACAGTTTAAGAACTTGTCCAAGCCATTCTGTGTGCTGGTGGATAGTTTTGAGGAACTAGAGGGTGATCACATAAACTATCTTTCAAAGTTGGTGCATGTAAGATCCATTGGCCCTTTGTTCAAGATCCCAACAGCAACAGACGCAAGTGATATTCGTGGTGATTTTTTTAAGGTTGATGATTGCATAGAGTGGCTGAACTCAAGGGCAGCGGCATCTGTGGTGTACATTTCCTTTGGGAGTATTGTGAGCCGGACTCAAGAACAAGTGACAGAAATTGCACATGGATTATTGGAGTCTGGAGTCTCGTTTCTGTGGGTTTTGAAACCACCGGCTAAGGAGTTTGGGATTCCACCATACGTTCTGCCTGATGGGTTCTTAGAGGAGACAAGAGAGAGGGGCAAAGTGGTGCAGTGGAGCCCACAAGAGGAGGTGCTGGCCCATCCTTCGGTGGCATGTTTTGTGACACATTGTGGTTGGAATTCTTCAATGGAAGGTGTGACTTTGGGAGTGCCGATGGTGACATTTCCAGCATGGGGTGACCAGGTGACAAATGCAAAGTTTTTGGTGGATGTTTATGGGGTGGGGATTAAACTGGGTTATGGGCAGGCTGAAAACAAAGTTGTGAGCAGAGATGAGGTGAAAAAGTGGTTATTGGAAGCAACAGAAGGGCCAAAAGCAGAGGAGTTAAAGCAAAAGGCATTGAAGTGGAAGACAGCTGCAGAGGCAGCAGTGGCTGCAAATGGCTCCTCTGTCAGGAATCTTGATGCATTTGTGAAGGATATAAAAAAGCTTAGATGCGTTAGGGTGAAGGAGATATAGGTCTACTTTCACATGTCATTCATGTCTTTGTTGCTTGTGATAAGATAAATTAATGCAAACATTGTCCAAGCAAAATAAATTTCTTGGGTAGGAAGTTGGAACAACCCACTCTTCCACTTCCTTTAAGAATGTTCCTCTTTTTAGCATATAAACGGATCTGTAGTCTGAGTGTATCCTTTGGACATTTGAACGTGATGAACTTTTTCAGAACGCCTTATGTTGGAGATGAACTTTGAATATTAATACTTTAGTTCACATTTTTTAATGTTTCCAACACTTTTCATCATACATAAACTTCGAAACAGATCATTAAAAGTCAATAGATGTTAGCCTTGCAAACACTCCCAAAAGTTCAATCATTTGCTGAACCTTCAACAAATGATTTTTGTTTTCCACTCTATTAATTTTATGAATATAAAAATTTCATTTTTTAATGACCACGTTAAGCCTTAAAATAAATTAGTCAAGTATCTTTTAGATGTCAAATCATTCTTTTCTTCCTGTGTGTGAGTTTCTTTTCATCTAATTTGATTTAACAACATAAATAACAGTGAAAATATAAAAACATCTACTTTTTTATTTTATTTTAGGGTGTCAATGAATCATTACTATTCTTGATTTTTCAAATGAAGAATGATGATCCGACAATACCTTTTTATATAGGACATGTAGATCACGATAAAATAGTTAATAAAACTGAAGAATAGTACTATAATTTATTATGAAAACTCGATATTAAATTCGAAGTCTGAGAGTCAGATATAGGAAAGGTAGAAGGAGCATCCTACATAATGTGAATTTTAAGACTGTTACTTTAATTAAATATGTACAATTATATAATTTTTTAAATATTTATTTTCAAGATAAATATAAGAACTATTTTTTAATTGCTTATTTTTTAAAACCAAGAAGATAATTATGAAATTATGATTATGTAATTCTTTGTAAAAGATGTTTTGTATGGGTTGATATTTCTTATTTTTTAAATTTTAATAATATTTTTTATAGCTCATCTTATTTACAGTGTATAAAATAATTTGAAAGATTATATTTAATATATATTAACAAATTATACATTATACAAGAAGTAAAGATAGTGTAAACTATATATGTATAAATTATATATTTATATTGTAGAGTGTCGTGTGAATTTGATTATTATATATATTTTTTTAATATTAAATGTAGGATGATGTAATTATTAAAATGATATATATGTATTAATTTAGATTATTTATTAAAATAATTTTTAGAAAATAAGATATGGAATATAAAATGATATGGTTATACAAATATTTTACATAAGTGCATAAAGTTAGTGTAAATCTAAAAAAAGAAAACTTTACTTTTATTATATTAAAATATATCCCTATTTTAATTAATAAATACTAGATATAAGATGACATCTCTAAGTCACACATATGCCTAAATGACTTCTTCATATTAAAGGTCATGTAAAATATACAATTATATAAAAAATTGGTACTACGTAAAGTGAAGAACATTATTTAAATAAATGGTACATGTTATTATATTTATATTTAACCAACTATATATGTAAATAGTATAAACTACACGTCCATTCAAACTATTGCTGCCAAATTTTAATGTTTATATAATGTATTGTTGAATAAACTAACAAAGTTATAAAGATAAAGAGGGAAGCTAAGGTAATGGGGTAAGATTAATAACAGTATACGCATGTAAATAGTAAAGCCTAAACATACACAAAAACACACACAAGTATATATGTTCGAAAATTGAAATTACATCTAGAAAAAAAACTACACCCATTACAACTGTAACAACCTAAAAAATCTATCATCGGAGTAGAAGTGGTAAAAGTGGAAATGAGTATCTAATTATTATATTATTAAACTGAAAACACGTATTTATACCAAAAGTTAGTAATCAAGTCTCATTTCACTTGAGCCACCATCTCTCTAAAATCTCTGCCCTCCCTTTTCTCTGACTTCTCTCTAAGATTTCGCGTCTGTCTTCCTTCAGTTTATCTGTCTTTCATCAGTTTCTTGAGCAGAGTCCACTGTTGAACTCATGACGGAGAATAGAGCAAGTCTACTCGATCAGAAGTTCCAATAGAGTAAGTTTGTTTTTTGCCCCTTCCCTTAGAGTTAGTTTTAGGTTTTTGCTTTTCTCTGCTTATTGAGCTTACATGTGGCCTTTGTGAGCCATCAGACGGTGCATCTGTGAGCTCAGCTTCCTAGTCTGTTAATCTGATCGTTGATCAGAGGTCCTTTGATGCAGATTCGAGTTCCTGAGGACCTTAGGCTATTGGGATTGTTATAGAGAATTTCAACTGCAATTCAGGTAAGGGAAGCTAACCTGAAGTTTGTGTTTGTTTGGTTAACAAATTTAAGTCTTGAATAGAAAAGTTAATGATTGTAGTAGTTGTACAATTTGTATCTGGTAAAGTTTCCTGCAGGTATGAAATGTTGGATTAATGTTGAATTGAATGTTGCATGTATGAGATAGTTGTGTGAACTTGATGGGATGTTGATATGTTGAGTTGGTATTCTGTGTTGGGGTAGACCATTTATTGTATAAGCATGTTTATTCTTATTATTTTAATCATATGAGGCATGCATGTTAGCTCTGAGATAGTAGAAGTTGCTGTTTTCTGCATAATTCGTCCAAGCGACACCATCTCGCCCAGGCGAGAATGGTTTTGAGGAGCAAGTATGCTCTTTGGACTGTTTTCGCCCAGGCGATATGGCAACTTCGCTCAGGCGAGGATAATGTTGCTCAGGCGAAAATGACACTGGAACAAGTGTGCTCTCTGGAGTAATTTTGCCCAAGCGAGATAATTTTCGCTCAAGCGAGGGAATTCTCACTCAAGCTAGATTCTCGCCCAAGCAAAACCCTAAAAAAAAATTTGTGTTTTCTGTTTTGATTGTTTCATTCTTTGGTAATGCAATGTATGGATTTAATAAAATAGATTAATTGATAATTTAAATTTAACGATATTGATGGTTTAATGATTTCAATAAATTTTGAGATTTGAAGTTGAGATTAAAATTGAAAAGTGAGTGAATACATGAGTATAGATTTATATTAGGATATGATATTGATAAAGTATTGATGAAGTTGGTCAAGGCCTAGTATTTTCAGAAAAGAAAACACCCGTGTCTATTAGTAATATAAATCAAATAGATGATTATATAGGTGGTGAGAGTCGAAGGAGGTCTGAACCGGGTGACTGCAACTTGAAATATAGCTGGTCATGAAAGTCTCAGGAGGACTAACCCTGTCATACATGATTGATTATTTATTTGTGTGGAGGCTGTGTGGGTTAACAGCGTGGAGATGTATGACAGGTGCATATCTCGAGGTCTATTCAATGCATGAGTCTTCCGGAAGTAGAGTCAAGTTTGTAGTGTGTCAGTGTCTTATATTATGATGGTGCATGTAACTAAATGAAAGACTTGAGTGATGTTAATCTTTATGTTTGAATTGAAATACTTAGTATTATTAAAAAATTTACCCTTTTATTTTGTTGTACTTTGTTTTGACACTAGAGCAGATGGTGTTGGAGATGGATCTGTGAAGGATCATTTGGAATGAGTGGTATTTTTAGGCATAAACTAAATTTGAAAAATAATTTAGAGATATTTTGTAATTGTATATTAGTAGAATTCTGAAAGTCATCTTGAAATACTTTATTTTAAAATATTATTGTATATTAATGAATCATAATTATAATTAATAGAATGTGAGCATGTTAGCTTTATGGATATTATTTTTGGGATGTTACAATTATTAGCTTCATTCTCATCAATACATGCTCAGAGAGAAGAAAACTGAGTGTTTAGGTTTACTAACAATCCAATATCTGCCTTCTTCCTTCATTCGCCCTTTTTATTTTAATGTAACACTCATTGTAGTTCTACTACATGTTAATCTCGTCCTATTCAATCCCATAAAACACGCACCCAAGAAACAAGATTAAAGGTAGCTGCGCACACTCAAGAACACAACCAGTAAAAGCCATGACAAAATAAAGATATGGGCAGCAGAAACTATCTACTCCTAGAGTGCATAGGGCAGCATAAACACATAAGAGAAGAAGAGAGGAGAAACGAAAACGACATACCTCTCACCGGAGATCCTTTCCCCTTTTCAACGTATTTGATATTTCGTCCTTTTGTTTCTCCTCTCTCTTTTTTTTCACATCTTCCTTCACTGCTTACTTTCAAGTGGTTATCCTCCTTTATGATATATTTGTTGCTGAAAGTGGAGATTGGGAGAGAGTAAGAGTTCTGGAGAGTGAAAATAGGAAGGATAGGAGAAAGGATTAGGGAGTCGTTACTAATATTTTTTTTTTATATTTTTATTAATACATCATATTTATAAAAATTTTATTTTAAACCACAGATATTATTTTATTGTATATTTTTCAAAATATATTTAAGACAGAAACATTCTATTAAATATTTTTTATTTTTTCTTAAATTAAATAAAAATATATTTGTTCAATTTTCAATATATTTTTTAATATATTTTCCTTGTAATTTTTCACTTTTTACTGTTCATATTCTATATATATATTTTAAATTTTATTAGACATCTTTTAATTATCTGGACGGACTAAAATAACAAAATAAACCACCTTTATTTGAAAATAAATTTATCATTTAAATATATATATATATATATATATATATATATATATATATATATATATATATATATATATATATACATACATATCTTTATACTTAAGGTAAAATAAATTTAAATATTTTATTTAATGTATCATTATTATTATTTTAAGATTCATCAATTTAACAAACGTATTTTTTATTTATAAAAAATACATTTTGTCAACAATTTTAGATATTTTAATATTTTTCAAATTTTATTATTTTTAAGTATTTTTGAAACCAGTTATACTTTATTTTTGTTAAATATTTTTTATTATTAACATGAAATTGGACGTTGAGAGAATCAATTAAGAATCCATAACCTTTTTATAAAATGTAATAGTAATAGTATTTTGACTAATAATTAAGTGATTCTCAAATGATTGTATAACTAATATTGATTGTAAATATATCACTATTCTTTTGGAGAGGGTAGAACCATAGCAATAAATAATAAATTAAACATAATTGTGTGGTTTCATGATTTTTTTTTTTTCAGTTGCTAAATAGCTTAGTTGTGTCATAACTTAACATGTAAATTTTGTTAACCTGGATTGCCCACTACACTAATAATATGGGTTTTTCGTTATATTTATTTCTTACGCTAATAACTATTGGTTTTATGTTTATATTTATTTCTTTATTATTTTAATGATAAACTTAATAAATTACAAATTTCTTTAAACCTAAAACTATGAGGATGGATGCAAAATATTAGCAATTTTAATTAATGTATAATTTCTATTCAAAATTTTAATAAAATTATTAAGTTAATTTAACATATATATAATTAACCTAATAAATTCACTTAATTATAAATTTATTTAAATTCTTAAAATGTTAAAGATTATTGGTGAAGTATTTTGTTTTTTAATTAATGAATTAATTAATTTTAATTTTATATTTAGTTTTTTTTAATGAAAACCTATCAAAATTCAGGTTTCCAAAACTAAATTCCAATCGATTTTTCAATAGAGAGCAAAATGACAACACAATTTGACTCTCCATAAATGACAACACATTGAGTAGTGATCTCAACTTTTTTCAGTGAACGTTTTCAACCTTTATGTGTTTGGTATGATAAATGTCCTTAGCTTTACCAATCGGCTGAAGGCAGACCATGCAATTCCAAATTTTATAGATCTGTAAATTCTTTACACGTAATATGCAGGTCGAGTGGACTCCACCCACAGAATATTAACATTTTAACTCTACAGAAAGGGTAATGCTTTATGGACCCATAGACTATTGTATTACATACATCGTGCCGGAAGGAAGCAAACTTCACATACTAGTAAATTTTCCAGTTGACTTGAAAAAACTAATCATAGGGTCATAAAGATCTTGTTTTGCTTGCAAGCTTAAAATGAAGTCTACATGACCGTAGTTTTCAAGATAAATCACCTCCGGTGTGGATCGCAATTCCTTGAGTGTGTGCTGGAAATCAGTTATATCTGCTAAAGCATCGTTTCCACCGTAAGCCATCCACAGAGGCAATGATTTGGGTATACGGCTAAGGTCGAACTTTGGTGGTTTGAACTTGCCGTACTCTATCATGTTTTTTAGCTTTCCATAATCATATTTGGAGAAGGTACCTTTGCGGATCACTGGTGAACAAAGGAGGTCATCAGAGACAATCCATTTACAAGAATAATGGCACATGAAATGAATATTGATTTCTAGACCAACAAAAAAAAATGTAGTAAAAACCATGGTGAATAACACGTTGAAAGTAGGCTAATACACTCGAAATCTCAGAATAACTTGAAGTTCAAACGACATGCTCTTGGAAATCATCAGATATTTAATAACATCAGCTAAGCCTTTTTCCCACTTAGCAGGACCGGTTACGTGGGCTATTAGATACCATAATAGATCAAAGATATGATAAAAGAATTTCAGTGCACTTATCTGCTGGTTCACCACCAGCTGAGAAGGAGGTGATGGCAGTTGCTACTAAGTGAGGAATTTTTGTACAGATGTGGTCTTTGGCAAGATAAAGGACGTAAAAACATCATAAGCATATATCCCATGCTCGTAATGGAATATAAATAATCAAAAGAAGAAAATATAGCAGAACTTGCCTAGTGTACAATCATACAATCAAACAAAAAATTAAACCAACAAAATTTATGGTTGATGTTTAGACGAATTATCAAATTCATTTCCCTGGCTAGTGTACACACAACAAAACACTGTCTCCAGAGTTCAGACTTATTTTCAGTATTTCCTATCCCATCCCTACAAAGGCCAGTTTAGCTATTTGGATCATGCAAATGCTATGATTATTCTTAGACAGGATCAGAGGAAAATCTCTGATTATAAGAAGTATTTTATTCATAAGTAAGAGCAACAACATTAACACATACATGGGAGATGGGACAGTCACAAAGAAAGTGTCATTAAAGGCTACTCAAATGAAGATAATGAAGCATACTCTGGAAAAGGTGGTTCAAGTTTTTGGAGGATGATGGATGAGGTTCTTGTTCAAGATAAAACGCCACGCGAGACTCGTTGAAGCAACAATTCTTCCCTGTCATTTCATCAAAGTGTCCTGATTAGAAGTATTTGTCAAAAAAGAAAGGAAAAAAAAAAACGGGCAAAACTATTGAAACTTGTAGAATGACCCAAAAGAGCAACTTCTCATTAAATTGTCAAAATAAGTTATTGAAATAGTTAATATGTAAGCAGACTACATCTATTAGCTCTAACAGAGAGAGAATATGCTTCCACAAGGCCGTCAATGTAACCAGATCTGAACAGTTTAATCACCATATTGAATTTAAGGTAAATTCAGTGAACCGACAGCAATGGCAAGAATTATTTTGAAGTGAAGATAGTTTTCAAGCCGATAAAACAATAGGATAAAGACACTTAATTAGGTCATTTCACTCTACTATCTTATCCTTGAAAACTTTTTCTATCCTGATTATATATGACTTTGGTGCATCTCAATAACAGATAATGGCATGAGTTAACGCACATAAGGATTCCCACACAAAATCCAAATGCAATACACTGAAATACAAATTCAAGTTCATGAAAAGTGCATGCATGACAATAATTTAATAATTTTAAGTTTTAATTAGCATACTGATAATTTTGTGATTAGTAAAAATAAAAAATTAGAGAGTTGTAAACTTTCACACTCTGACTCACGAGCAAAGCAAGTCTCTTGATAAACAATCTTGACAAAACTAAATAAAAAATAATAATTTAGAGCATTATGAAACAGGAAAGCAAATGAGAAATTAAGAGAAACAAACTTCATTCTACGAATGGCATGAAAATAGGAGAGAGAATTGTCTTAGAAGGGTTGTCCTTTGTCACAGAGTTCATACAAACTTCCTAATATGCTCTGAATGAATCCTTCCATCCTCATTCCTACTATTTATCAAACAGATCCCCTCTGACAAACTGTCCCCAACTATTTGTCCCATCCCTTCTGTCCTAACAGAGAGGGCTCACCCCCTCCATGCTCTAGACTAGAGGATACAGATTTCACATAACATCCAATTCAATGATCCATCAATTTAAATTGAGTTGGCAGACAAAGTTTACGAATTCAGAAATTTGCAATTGTTTATTTGGACCTCTCCCTTGCAAAGTCAGAAATGTTTCAAATTGTAAGTTCCTGACGCTTGCACATAGCAGGAAGTATCATGGTTGCTGTGACAAATCAACTTATCTTAACTAAGTACTGACACTTTAATGACGTATGGGAGAAAAAAAGATTGAAAAATCCTTTCACGATGCAATTGTCTTGTATTCACATATCATACACACTCATCAATTTATGAATCAAAGAAACAAGATGATTCAGTTCTACTAATGGATAGCCAGACAAACGTACAACAGCAGATCCTACAGAAAACGAAGAAATCAACGCATTGTACTTTTAGACCTCTCACCGACAATGGTAATAGAGAACTTAATGATGTGGAGAATATTATTTGGATAGAACAGACGGTTTAGCACACTCAGAGACACAATAGACTGGAGTTCTCATGATTGTATAAGGCAATAACATGCTCAACAAACAGCTAAAAGCATTTAGTATCAAAATTCACAGCCTAGCTCGTGAACTCAGAATCAAATACTTCTCTGAAAGTACGGAAGCATAGACTGATCCGGTGTGAAAGACATGAACCTGTTATGGATGAGAGCATGTCATTGCAACTTAGGCGGGTATCACATAAGGAAACCAAGAGATTGGCCGCCCATTCGCTGAAAGCAAAATAAGAAAAATAATAAAGTGAAAATTTGCCAAACTAAAAAGAAATTTGAAGAACTTATGCAAAAGAAAAGGAGAATAATCCAAAACCTTTTGAAGTTTAGTTGATGAAAACCCATGGAAAGAATCATCTGAACGAGACCAGCAATCATATCAAGGATCCATTTCCACAGTGAAAATTAATAGAAAAAAGTAAGAAATACCTGATCAATGTGCATTGTAACCATTCTAAGTACAAGAGGTGCACTGACATGATCCAAGTATGATATTGGAGATAGAAGAGCTGCTGCCTCAACCTTTTCTACTATCTCCGGTTGAGTGAAGGCAGCAAAAGATATAATTGTCCCCTATGGAGCATGGGAAACATAAATAAAAGTATGCTATAGCAACTGCTAAATAGCAAATGAAAAGGACAATGTCAAGAATCATAAGTACCTGTGAATGCCCAACCACAAATATCTTTGAGTCTGTTACTGAATTGATGTAATTGATCATTTCTGCAACATCATACAGGGCTAATTCCTGCCAGCTCCAATCCCAAAATTTCTACAAAGGGATCAACCCAAGCTCAATTGGTCACACATCACAGACAAGGTGAAATGTATTGCAAACTTAACTAAATATTTCAGTACCGAACTTCCAATACTAAATTTTCTGTTTTATCAAATACATACTTAGTCACTCTATAGAGAAAAAGAAGAATATATCCCCTTTCAACCTAATATTGCTCCAATGGTTTACATTTAAAAAAAAATAAAAAATCAGCTTCATTTGTTGAAAATAATAAAACAATTAAAACTAACACAAACAGCTAACTGAGACTCAATGAATTTTATAACACGAAGGATAACGTAAACTATCCACCTTATTCCTCTCTGACAAAGATATATGCCCATGGCTCCAGCGTGTTCCACGCGCATTTCCTACCCAAACATCAAAACCATGATCCGCAAGTATGAAGCCAAGTGATTGGTCCGGGTTGTTTAGAAACCATGCGTCACCAGCCTGATCGCATCAAGAAACCACTGCTTAGATTCAATCAAACAGTTTAAAACTTAAAAATGAATTTCCCACCATCAAGTGTTAGAGAACTCTCCTCCTAAAAAAGTCAAAGGTTAAAACATGATACAAATGTTTCGACCTGAACATATCCTAACTAGTCCTCAAGGTAATTATAATATAAGTTATCTTTCAAGCATGGAACATCAATCGTTTTAGTGCCTAAACTGATATATTGTACTAACTTTGGATATTCGGGAGCCTACTTAGAATGATTTCTAGTAGTCAATGAACTACTTACAATTCTTTTTACCATAAAAGGACCTCGAAAGAGAGAGGGTAATAATCTGAGATTAAATTTAGGGTTTATTCATTTCAAATTTGATTGTAAAGGAGAAGAACTTAAAAATATCCACAAACACAGCCCAAAAACTGTGCAAATATAGAAGTGAACTGCAGTTACAAAACCACCTGGAAACTTCCTATACATCAAATCAACCACCGAGCCGTTTGGATGTTCAGCAGTAAAAGAAAAATAAAAAAAAAGTGGAAATTTATAATAGACCGTGAAATCCTCGAGTCAATATGATAAACAGAATGGGGAAATTGAAAACCAAAAAAGTTAAGTTGGATTTGATCAACGGAAGCAAGCAAGCATCATATTGTAGTTTAGTCAACGCATTTATTGCATGAATTGTGATGAAAGCGAAGTGTAAAATGAGGAAGCGAAGAGTAAAATGAGGAAGCGACCATGAATAAGCCATGCAGAAGCAGAACCGGAGGACCTCGTTCTCCACGGTTCCGAAGAAGAAGAGAAGAAGAAGAAGAGACGCGCTGAAGACCTAGCAAGAAACCGTCCTTCGTTTGAGTCTGAGAGTAACAGAACAAGCAAAGGAGTTAGTTATTCAATTTTCAGATTAAAAGAAAACAGAAACAGAATATATAGAAGTGAAAGATTGGAGGTACCGTATATTCGGAACAGGGGTAACCGGAGGGGATAATGAGCTCTTGGCACAGAGTGGGTTGCTGTTTTTGGTGGCTACCGCCGCCGTCGAAGCCGAGAACGTGGTTTCCGTTTCCGAAGAGTATGGAGAGTGTTATGGCGAGAGTGGGGAAGAACCTCTGAATCCCCATCATCCCTCCCATGCATCCACCTGTGATCCTCTGCTTCGCTGCAACTCTCACTCATTATATATTGCTTCCAGGTTCCACCATTCATTATCCGCCACGCGCCTCTCCCAGCGCGTTCTTCTCAGAACTCGCAAGTAAGACTGTAAGAAACATAGCAAAGATATGATAATGCATTAAATATTAAGGACTTTGGTATATTTCAAAATATACAATTCGCAAAATACCTGATTTATAAATATTTGTGAAATAATATATGTTGCAAACGTCCCATAATCCGTTAAAAGACCCTCAATTCCGTCGGGTGTCACGAGTTTCCGTTCGTTGCGTGTATATTTTTGTTGTAGTTTTGGAAGCATATTGGTAACGGAAGTTTCATGGAACGGAAAAACGTACTCCGTAGAAATGGTTTTGGGCACCCAACAAAATTACCGTTTACCAGTTATGTAAATGTTTGAGAGGGGTTGGACCATAATCCACGCGCACTTGAAAGCAGTGAAGAAGGATTAGACCTGTCATCAAATTATCTTATCTTATCTTCATTTATTCATATTATAATGAATTATTAAGCTTTAATATTATATGATACCAACCGTGAAGTGTATATAAAGAACTCTCTTTTATTGGTCCGCGTGCCTCAACAAATAATTTAGGTATTTTTTATTTCTTTTAGAATAAACTTAAAAACATTTCCTTTTTTTTTTTCTTGCTGCGACTCGTCGCTATGGCTGAGCATAAAAAGGTTCTAACAGAACAAAGTTTGTTTCATTGATAGTAAATATTTAATAATAATTTTATATACTTTTTGGAGAGTAAAATAATAATTTGATATATTTAATATAAGTTTTAATTTTTTATCATATTAAATCATCTAATAAAATTAATGTGGTATTTTTACTCTATTAATACTTTTTTTCTAACTTAAATACACCTTTCCCATAAAACAATTGAAAATATAAAAGAAAATTCAAGAAATTATTAAATTTCCGCCATTCCCTTATAAGAAGCAAGGATTATTTATTTATTTATTTTTATTATTTTTCAAAAAAAAAAAAAAAACTCTTTAAACGTATTACATAAATGATGTGAAACTTTATATTGTGTATGAGACTGATACATCAAAATGATTTTACGTTGGTTAGCCATTGAAATTAAATAGTTCCACATTAATAAAAAAGTAATTTACATAAATATTTTCATTCATAAATATTTTCTTTCTTCAACTCACCTGAGTTGTCTTTTTAGAATAAAATCATAAAAAACAAATGCGGATCATTGATCAATAATTACAAACAACTTGCATGAAAATTATTAATCAATAATTATGTACCTGGAAGATTTTCAATTATATTAAATATTTATTTATTTATTAGAAAATATCATATAGCATCATTTATAAAACTCAGGACTCAAATACTGAGAATCAAAATATTTAACCAGATAAATGATTAAAACAGTTACTGATCCTTTATATGGATACACATTTAGAACTTCCACATTAAATTTAAAACAATATACAATCATTCAGTATGAGATTTACCTAACCATATGTTGAATCCTCGTGATTAAATATTTTAGGGAACTTGAGGTTCCTAAAGAAAATATATACATACATGATGTATCAAGAGCATGAAGTTTAAACAAAATAATCTAAACCATTCAATTCAATCAACTAAGATTAGTCAAGATTAACTTCCTTTAGAGTTACCTGATATGCTCCCTCTTATAACTTCTTGTCTACCAAAATCTTCATTTTGGAACTGCTGCTTTTGATGCCATGAAAACCAAATCAAATGAGTTCTGAGTTTCTTATTTATGAACCAGAAAGGAAAGGAACCTCCGCTAGAGTTGGTAGGGAGATGTTGAGTTTGTGAAGTGCTAGATAGGCAACAATACCAGCAGCATAACCTGCAAAAGCAAAGCCACTAATCTGCAAAAAAGGAGATAAATGACTTCTGTTATGAACACTACACACAAACATTTTATCATATCAAATTATCATCATGTCTGATGTGTACAGTAGGAAATACCTTTCGAAAGTACCAAAAGAAGTCCACCTTTTCCATCCCCATGAACGCAACTCCAGCAGCTGAGCCAATAATTAACATGGAACCTCCAGTTCCAGCACAAAATGCAATCAGTTGCCAGAACTCAGAATCTTGAGGGAAAGAAGTGACATCATACATTCCCATTGTTGCAGCAACCAATGGAACATTGTCTATTACTGCAGATATGAGACCAATAGCACTTGCAATCAGTTCACTGCTAGCAACATGTGCATCAAGGTAGTTTGCTATTTCTCGAAGAATCCCTGCTGCCTCCAGGCTGCCAAAAACAATGAGCAAAATTGTTAAAACAAAACCAGTTAACATGAATAAATCAGAAATTTCAAGATGTCACCTAATCACAGTTCATGCAAAAGAAAAAGTAAGTCCATTTCATAATATTAAAGGTTGTCAACACCCGATTTTGTCCGGGTAATCTTTTAAATTAAAGCATAATGATAAAAATAAAAAGAAATAAAAATCAATAATAACATAAAAATATATTTATTAGTTTAAGTATTCTTGAAATAATAATAATGATAAAAATTAAATAAAATTTGAATTT
>Ga0209700_105428_pt1 | contig 21501 bp, 9 predicted proteins | sample SiratroredBW_FD_187528 | JGI IMG/M metagenome (GOLD analysis project Ga0209700, IMG submission 187528) | Root nodule microbial communities of legume samples collected from California, USA - Siratro red BW (SPAdes) (version 2) | ecosystem: Host-associated > Plants > Roots > Nodule | place: USA... | reverse complement strand
TTTGGTTTTTTTGAAAAAAAAAAAAAAAAAACTAAGATGATACATGTTATAAGCCAGATGGGATATTATTTAAGATTTTAAAATTATTTATAAAAATTATTAAATTATAAAGATTACATTAGAAAACATCTTATGAAGATTATATTTGAAAATAATTAATTTAAAGTTTATATTCGGGTGCTTTACTATAGACAGCATAAACACATTTATAATCTTTTATCGGTAATAATGTAGTATTCTTTACGAAAATGTGCTCTGCTTTTTCTCACCAGCTCTGTAAAGTGAACCTAGTAAATTATTGTGAATAAATACACTCCGATATCTCAAAAAGTGATACAATACTGTATTATTAGAGTATTCTATTACGTTTTTTTATTATTTAAAATGCTAGATAATATTAAACTATTTGTATTAACCGAAAGAAGAAGCTAATACCAATTTATTAATTAAAGAGAAGAGATACTGATTGGGAAAACATACAAGGCTATCATTGCGAATCAGTTTGCAATTATTAAACCGACATTAAATCTATTTTAATTGGATAATATATTTACTAAAATCAACAGTCACAAGATCACTATTATAAATAATCTAAATATATATATATATATATATATATATTCCTAAACATAATTATTATTGTTAGTAATTGTTATAGAAAAATGAAAATATAATATACTAGACAATACAAAGATACAAAAATTAAGAATAAAAATTTTCAACAAAAGTTATGAAATTCTCCTCACATGTTTATTACTAATTCATTCTCTACTTACATGTTATATGTTCTATCAAAATACAATTATTATAATTATATAAATAAATAACAAAATCTTGGATATGATAATAATAAAGAAGCTCACGCTTCATTTAATAAATTATATCATGGTTTTCCAAAAATTATTAATTTAGAAACATTTTCTTGCTAAATCCTAAATTTTAACTCGTCAAAACTTGAAAATATAAACTTAATTTAATCTATCGTTAGGTGTAAAATTTCAAATATATTATCACAGTTAAATATTTACATACTCTTTTACATTATATTGTATAAGTTTCCAAATTTTGATTCATCAAAGTAAAAATAAAATCTTAATAATTTCCAACACCAGTTGATCAAATCAATAACAAAACTTGTCTCAACATCTGAGAATTAATTAACTAGCAAGTTTGATCCAGAATCATAAACATACAAGACTTTCAACCTTACACGATTATGCTGTCACTTAAAATCTAATTTAAAATTCAAAACAAAATAATTTTTGTTCTTAGTTTTTCTTCTATCCTGAAAAACTATATTTTGTAGAAGAATATAAAGAAAAAAAACCACAAAGGCTTCTTAATCACTTCAAAATTCAACTACTAACAAACATCTCCATAATTAAGATTAAACCCTAAATTTTCCTACAACCCAATAAATCTTCAGCCATATATATCTTCCTTAAGGAATAGATATAAATTCAAGAGAGGAACTAGGAGAGAAGCTTGTAGACCAAATTCTTAACATGAATTTTCTACACCAACTCTTAAATTATCGGGCTTGAAACTTCTTATTTACCTAAATTAGGTTTCTCTATATGAGAGAAGAGGAGGAATAAATTTTAAGATTTATATTTGTACTCTACCCACTAAGTTCACTCTCCTCACTTAAAAAAGTAATTATTATTTTCCATTCAAATTAAACCCTGACCTTAAATAAATTAAACTTAAATATAATTAAAAATTAATTACTATTTTCTAATTTATCTCACACACTTATATTATCATAAAAAGACAAGTCCATATATTTATCATGTTTTATAAATGGAAATAATAATTTATTTTTTATATTACAAATATGCCATTTCTTCATGGAAACTAAAAACAGATTATAATTTTATAATTTTTTTTTCATTTTTTCCCAACTCAATATATAAAAAATACAATTAAATATGTTAGCATTGGATTAATAACGGAAGAAACAGTGTAAGAGTTTGTTTGAACAATTTCTTCGAAAATGAGAAGTATAAAATTAATTTTTGTACAAGTTAAAATTATCTTATACACACATTAAAATTAAGATTTTGGAGAAACTATGAGAAAACTTGTATGAATTAACTTATGTATTAGTTTATGTTAGGTTATATTTTTTTTTCTTTTATAAATTTTTGTGGACAAACTCACTATATATCCAAAACCTATTGACACTTTTTTACAACAAAAACAAAAACCTTCATATCCTTAAAATAAATAGATGCTCATAAAAAAATTAATACTTAAACAAGTATCAGTTCCCTTACTAATAATGTCTGTACACACTGTAATTACAAATGTTCCCCATTTTATTTGTTCCAGATCACACGCTTCAAAATTATAATAATTTAATTACAGAATATATTTTATATAAAAATAATATTTATTTATAAAATGTTTCAAAATATATTTTATGTAATTGTTTTAAAAACATAAAATAAACATTCTGAAAAACATATCTGATTACAACATAAGTGTTTTGGAAGAAGACATTCTTATATAAACCCTCCTTAACATTTAAAATATCATTACGTATTTGGTAATTAAAAAGGAAGAGTATATAAAAAAGTGAACAACATATATACGAGTAAGGTCAGTTTAAGAATTTTGAAAATTAAAAAAAGAAAAGGTGTAGGATAGCTTTTAAAGAGCGTAGAAAGAAAAACCCTATTCACTTATAAGAAAAAAAAACATGGGCTTTAACTTAATTGAAGTCATTTAGCCGTTTATCTTTTGGATTTAAAAGTTGTCTTTTTTTTTTTTTTCTGAAAGATTAATTCAGCTTTAAGGTTAAATACAAATATTCTTAATTTATGCATGACGTAGATACTGTTATTATAAAAATATTATATTACGTATTTTGATTTTATTTTTATGTGTAAAATTGCTTTTATTTCACATCAATATTTATTATATAGGTAAATTTGCACATTAGATGGGTAAAAGTGTTCTATATAAATGTATGGGCAATAAAAAAATTTTAGAGCAAATATGATACTGCAAATTTAACCAAAATATTTCATAATTAAATTAATAAGCATACTTTTATTAAAAAACATTAAATTAAAAATTTTGTGACACTGAAATGGTGAGTTTTTTTCTCTAGAAAATCTACACAAAATAGTTTTTCTGTATGCTACAATATTCATATTCTTCACATATTTTTTTTAGTCGAAATGATGTAATATATCAATATTATGATTTAGTTGAAAAACACATAAAATCATATTTGAAAATTTTCTTGTATATTTATTTTACATTTACTGTACAAAATTTAATAATGGTCCACCTGTATGGCTATGAAATTAGTTTAAAAGCGATCTCGGTGAAGCTGACTACTTTTTCTATACATAATCTATACTATTTCTTAACTACAAATCAAATTTTTAAATTGTGTATTTCATAAAATGGCACATAAATTGTGTATTTCATATATATAATTTACATGATTAAATCTATACTAAATACATTTAAATATCAAATTATAATTTGATTTACGGAGAAACATATTTGAAATTTATAAAAAAAATGATCATACTAAAATATTTATTGTTTTTGGAAATTTCAAAATCTCATTTTTAAATCAAAATATTTATAAATGGATCAGTTAAATTGTTTTTTAACATCTTTCACTTAAAACTCACCTGTCAAAAACATTAAAAATTGAAGAAGAATTTGCCGGAAAGTATAGAATCAGTTCAAAATATTTATAAGTGGGATCACTTAATAATGTGTCTCAAATGTGGTGATATTATTAACTTCACGAAACAAGATTACATCCATAAACGGAACAAAACCAGGTATTGTATGATTGATTTGGTTAAGTTACTCTAAACCACATAAAAGAACAAACTCTGCATTTAACAAAATCATACTAAGACATAGAAGTGGCACAAGTTTTCCAATTTGATGGAAGCTTGTTAAGCAGAGGAGGTTGATTTCTAACATTCACATCAAAAGGGAGAAGCCTGTATTCAACATCAAGTTCCTTCAACACTTTGATCATCTCTTCAATCAATTGGTCCCTTCTATTCCATCTTTCTTTTATGTCCTGATAATTCATTTTGTGTGTAAGCCACACTGACATGTTCAGTTTGTTCAAGTCTTCCACATCCTTCATTATCACCATTGGTGCCACATGCCAGAGTTCATTCTTCCTTTCAATATACCTACAATTTACAAAACATGTATCAGTAAATGTTCCAATATGAGTCTACATTTTCTTTTGGGTAGCAGTGAAATAAACGTGATTCACATACTCTATAATTCTTCTTTTCATAGTTGCAACTTTATCTAATGGAGTGGAGATATGAATACAGAAATCAATTGCATCTCCCATGTCTGGACTACGTTGATAATTGCTAATAGGCTTGGTAGCCAGAACACTGTTTGGATATGTAACCTTTTGGTTATCGCACTTCAGAAACACTGTTGTGAGTATATTCATCTCTTCCACTACCATCTAAGAACCAAACAAGATAATTAGAAACTAAGAAATTTGTTGTGTGGAAAGAAATTAAATTAAACTTGGAGTTGTTTCCTCTACCTGGACTCCATCTACTTCACATCGATCGCCAACATCAAATGGGTGCATTACAAATAAGAAGATGATTGCTTCAAAAACAGTTCTACAAGAATTCCCAAACACAAACACTGCCAACAGAAGCTGGGATCCCATAAAGACAAGGAAGTGTAGTATTGGAGTTCCAAGTAGGGCAAGCCAAACTATCAAAATCACAATACCAACAATCATGTTCAACATATTATGGAGCTCATCCACAGCAGTTTTTGTGTCTTTGAGCGATAGTGCCAGTGCCCTTCTCTCCCTGAATGCCTTCACCTGTACAAAAGCATAACCAGAGAGCACAAGTTACTAGTAAATTTTACTGTGCTACTGAGTCACTAAAATACTCTAGTCTCAACAATTCAGTAATGGTTAGACATTCTACGTCAATTAGAAATAAAATTTTATAAGGTTAGAAGATAAAATTATAAATTGAAGTTTGTAGTCAGTTTAATTAGTACTTGAGAATATATATTTAAGAATGACCTACTAACATATATAAGGATAACCTATAACTTGATAAGAAATTATTTTAATAGGTTCAACAATATTGTTAGAATGAACTATCATATTATTTTAAGAAGTTGAGAATGAAATTTGTTAAGAGAATGAGTTATTTAAGAGATTCAAGCACAATACCATCCACTCTCTAAGAGAAGACATGCTAATCCCCTGGTCTGTACACGCTGCTCCCAACAGATCCATTGACTTCAAAGCCTCGTCTCTTGGCATAAACTGCATCATATCTTGCAAGAAAATGCATCTGTTGCAATTGCAGAGTTTTCGTTTTCAGTTGCCATAGTAATAACAATGAACTTCAAAACTGAGAACGAGAGACTTAATTAGAAAGCCTTACTGGGATCGTGGCTGAGCCACGTTGCGAAAAATTTTCTGAGCCGCGATCTTTGCTTGGTATTCGCTTCTGAGTTGCAGCAAAGGCTCATCCTCAACATCTGAACACAAAATACGTTCGTCCAATGTAGTAACAAACGCCCCATGCATGACGATGTTAATCATTCTCTTCATATTCCACGCTGAAATATTTCTCTTATTCAACCTATGCAACTGCTCAATCGGCATTTCCTCTTCTTGCTTCTTCTTATTACACGACACCCTCCCAACGGATCCCTCTTCACCTTCTTCCCTTTCCCTCAATCGAGCACGCGACAGCGTTTCGATCACGTATTGGCTGAACAGAGCCTCCCGAATCCGTTCGAAGAACGTTTTCACGTGGAAGTGCAAGGCGAAGACCTTCACCAGGATCGTTTTAACAAGCCATATCAGAGTGCCGATGAACAGACACAACACAACCTTCGTCACACACGACAAAATCCTGTCGTTGACTTTTCTCTTCACCGCGTTGACCACAATAAAATGCCACACCAGCAGAACAAGACCCAACCAGACACAGTTTTTCACCGAGTTTTTCAAACCGTACACAAAGTACAGCACTCGTTTTCTCAGTATAAAATTGCGTTCCACGAAGAAGACGATTAGTTTGATCACCCAACCTGAGAGCAAACGCCCACAAATTAGAACCAAAATCATTGTCTCCCATTCCCACAGGGGAAGCCCACAGAGTTTGAGTTTCTGTAAGCACGATATCCAAAGGTTTGAAAGCAAAGCTACGATTATTAAGGCCAGAAATAGCCATTGAAGTATTGAGAACACACTGAACCTCGTTTTCGTGTAAATTTCTGGCATGTCCTCAACACTGTCATCATTTTCTGCCACTTTTTGCTCACTTGACTCTGAATTTGCGCACGATTCCTCTGGAGGGTCTATCAGCCGAGACTTTGTTCTGCTTATTGATGATTTCCACGAGTATCGTGGAGTTGAATTGTTCGATGTGGACCTCACAACGTTTTCTTCTGAATGTGAAGTTTGGAGGTGGCTTTCTTGGTTTTTCTGCTGATCCTGCTTCCTCTTTTTTGTTGATTCACTGCCTTTGCGTTTTTCCTGCAAGTCTTGATGAGTGTTGTCACTTGAACTGTTAACACCTTTTGATGAAAAATTTTTTTCTTTGCTGTTGCTGCGGCCATTGTTGTCTGCGAAATCAAGCACAACTTCCTCTCTTTGAGTCATTAGATTATCTTTTACTCCACCGAACACAGCCTCACGCTTCTGTTGTTTGCGTTGTGGGAGACTCAGAAAACGTTGCCCAAAAATGCTAGCTGCACATCAAATTTACATAATATTATATGAGAAAAATTATATGTAAAAATATGATCCATATATATGTCTGTAAAAATATATTTTATAATATGGTTTTTTACCCCTTTATTCATCTCATTTTGCAGTTTTTTAAAATATTTTCTCCTTCTTATATGATATGTGTGCAGGCGAGAACTGGGAATATTTAAGCAGGACCTTTCTTTTGATGCCAAAATATATGAATCCGTTGAAAGTGACGAATAATGGTATGCAGCACGTAATAAAGGTTAAAAGGAATAAAGTGTTTGGAAGTGTTCAGAACAATTCATTAAGTTGTGGTAATACTCGATTACATGCACTTTTACTATTACATGCTCTTTCATTCTTATTTCTTTGGATCAACGTGAAACGCGCATAGCCTCAACAAGAATTTAAAATGTATCGGGGAAAGGGAATGTTGTTGCAAATTAATAAAAGGGTTTAAAGGTTTTGAAATCGAATAAACTAATTATGAAAAAAATAATACTTTTTTTTTTCAATTCTGATTAAATTTTTTCACCATAGATGTGACTCTCTTTTTTTCCTTGTGATTATGTTCGTTGATTGAAGTTTAGCTATCAGACAGAGACAAATTTTTATATATATATAAACAACATAATAAATCAATGTAGTTAAGTCAAGAAAACATAATCGTTTTTATTAGTTTGGAAACCCTACCTTTATTATAATTCATGAAATTTCATTTATTTACTAATTAAAAATAAAGTGTAGTTTCTTAAGAAAAATAGATAAAAAAACTAAAATACCGATGTCATGCAAATGTAAAAAGACAAACTTGAATTAATTGCATTTTTAATAAAATTAAATCGAATGATTCATTAAATTATATTCAAACTGAATTTGTCGTTTAAGATATTTTTTTCAATGTCATTCTTCGACAAGAATCTAGTTCTCCACCATTTGCTGCCTTCTTTATCACTTAGCACTGTTGTAGGATGCGGGTCGAGCTTTATAAAAGAATAATACCTCCAATGACATTTTCATTCTTCTCTGTAATAAATATTCATTGTGCTTTATATTTTTAAGAAATTAAAGAAGTCCATTTTCGTATAATATTTTTTATAAAGTAATAAATGGCTTTGTAAAAATAAAAAAAGGGTATTCAAAGACACCACATTAGTAATTGTATATTCCACTTATTTATTGAGTTTTAATCACGATTTTATAGTTTTTAATAAATATTGATCAGTAATAAAAAATTGTTAATTAGAGTATTATTATCATTATTTCTTAATTTATACAAATTAATAAAAAAAAATATTTTCGTTTGGATTTATTTGGTATAATTTTATCCCTCCGAATTTTGATAAATATTTTTGCTTAGTAAAATAAATCTATAATAATTCATAAAGATACATTTTTAGTGTACATTTCTTATGATTTTATCCTTAAAATTTGTGAAATTGATTTTACTTCTTAAAATGAATAATCTATAATTATTAGCAATGAAAATACTCGTATTTAACATACATTTTTTATATATTTTATTTTTAATTTATTTTAAAATTTAATTTTTTTAATACATATTCAAGAATAAAAAAAGAAAATAGTAGACATAAATTATTCATTCATATAATAAAAAATTCAGCACGCTAGTGTTTCCTAAGTTCAAAGAATGAGGATTTTGCTCGTACACCAAAGTAAGAAACAAAAAAATATATTATTTTCTCCCTCATTCTTTTTTCTGGAATATTTTTTGTATTCATATTCTTAACACATATCATACTTATAAACTGTTAATATCATTTAGAATCAAGATAATTTACAACTGAATTCCAGGTTTATTTTTGCCCAACAGAAATGTGGATCGTCTTCCTATCATTTATAACTATGCCTATTTTAATGAGAAATAGATACTCATCCAAGTTTATATACATCTAGCCAAAGACTAATCAACTTCATAATATCCAATCACGAACCTTTACTTTAAATTGAGAAATCACACATGTTATTGTGTACATACGCTGAGTTTGGTGAATATAATTTTCATGTATTCCCTAGCCTTCACATTCCCCCTTACCCTGTTCAGGAATCATGTATGAGCGAAGAGGCTTCGATTTTTCTTTTGAGTCTAACACTAAATTTTCAAGACTCGCCTTCACATACCGTCTTGGTCAAACGTAGAAGAAATTCAAGAATTTCTGAGAAATTGGGTCTCAAGGATGAATCGTGGTGCCAGCACCAGTGAAGCAATTCCACTAACTTTGAATGAGTATGGCTTGGAATTTTAGGCCTTAAACCCTGCAATTCATATCCACAAAGCTTACTCCATTTCACAATATGTTGTGGCTTGGTAGCTTAAGATAATACTATAGATAGAGCTTTCAAGTTAGTGTCCACTAACACTGCATATGTAACTTTTAGTTAAGGAGTACCTTCTGGATCACTCCTACTGCTGCTTGCAATGGGGACAAGTGCTCATAAGGAAGCTGTCGTTTAGTCATGAGACATAGGCGAAAGATGTGAATTCTGAGCAACAAAGTAATACTGAACGAAAATACTGATAAAACAATGTCCAAAGTATACCTACTAAGTCTTTTGTTCTGCATTTCTGTTAAATTTGTTACTCACTTTTGTTCTACTCTATGTCAAGTTGTACACTATCCGTTAACCCTATACCAATTAAAGTGGCTAGAAATTTCTACTTAGTACTTTTTCAGTTACCAGAAATAAACCAGCTTGTAGAATTAATATAATTTACAGAGTGGAGAGAGTAAATCAGTTTTCAATTAAGAAGGGGAGTGTTCAATTTTTGGTTCTATGAATATCAAACAATAGAAAGTAAAAGAGGGGGAAAAGGCTACCTTTCCTGTGAGCAGTTCCCAAAGAACAATGGCAAAGCTAAAGACATCGGCTTTGTGATCATATGGTCTATGTTCAATAACCTTCCATATGTCAAGGGAATCACAAGTTTAATCATAATCAATACAGTGAGCAGTAGAAGGCAAAAGATATTAATTTTTTTAGTTGTCTTAAATAACCAAGGTTGTTACATTTTTGTTTTGAATGAGAATTTTACAAAATGGGAGACAAAATTATTATTATCCATCGGCAAAGCGCATAGGCAACCAAAAGCAGTACTGAAGCCATGCCAGCATTAAGTATTGTTCATCAGAAAAAAGAAAAACGTCATTCTCATTCCAACCTGTCTAGATTCATCTTATTACATCAAAAACTGCTGCCTATTGTGTCCTTAAACAGCCCCATCCATGCCTGTAAGTTATACAATTAATAAATTTAAAGTGATCAACCCTATATGGCAATACTCATAAATATACACAGACCTCTGGAGCCATCCACCGATAAGTTCCTGTTTCTGCAGTCATTATGCCAGACTGATTGTGCACTCTAGCCACACCAAAATCGGCAACCTTAACTACCTGTTGGAAAAGATATTAAAAATAAAACACAGGCATGAATTCGCCCAAGCCATAAGATCAAAGTATGCCTAAACTTTGTAAACTGATATTGAGTAAAGATGAAAACACATGTAGAATAGAAAAATGTTGTAAAGAACTTCAGAAAAACAAAACATTATATGAAAATTTTAAGACTCTATCAAGGCATTGCAAATTGCAATGGTTGGTCGATCATCTGTTAAAAGAAGTTATATTGATTCCAAAAAACTAAGGTTGATTACAAAGAAGTTATAAAGCCAATAAAGTCAAAAGTAAATGTACAGTGTAAACTAACCCCATTCTCATCTATCAAAAGATTAGAAGCTTTAAGATCCCGATGTATGATATTATTCTGATGCAAATATTTCATTCCTTCGGAAACATCAATGGCCACTTTGAGTAAAGATGGTAGAGCAAGGGCGGTCTTCTGTTTATGCAAAAAGTCGAACATACTTCCACCAGGCATGTATTCTGTGAAAAAAATATGCATTGAAATTGACAATATCTTTTTCCCATTACACTGACCTCTCAATCAATGAGAAAAAATTAACAAGAACCAGTTTTACCTGTGACTAGGTACAGGTTTGGGGGTTTTGTACAAGCGCCAACAAATTTAACAACATTTTTGTGCTGAATTTTACTGCAAGAATTCAATTTATAGAAGTCATGAATTGGCTACACAGACTTCAACTCAAGGAGGTGATGACTTATATTGCACAGAATAACAAGGACAACAGCAATCAAGCATTGTCCCACTGGGTGGGATCGGCTACTTGTTGATCTATTTTAAAGAGATGAGATAAAGTGTTGAATTGATTGTTAACTACCTAAAGCAACCCTCATCTAATCATCTTCTATCCATGCTTGAGAGAGACTATGTAAAGAATTGCAATAAAGCACAACATAGTCAGGTTTTATACTTCATAGAAATAAAAGACTATAAATATATCTTTTCTCTTTCTCACTCTACAACTTCAGCATAGGAGCATTTGGAATATATTTAAGAAGGACCATAATCATTTCAACATGCTATTTAGGAAAAGAACCTGCAAGATATTTCGTTATTTTATTTATCTTCTTGAATGGTTAGACAAGTCTTTATTTCATGCTTGCAATCATCTTCATGAAATGTTAACGTAAATTCGGGAGAAAAGGCTCAGTGGCAGGGGAGATGAAAGAGGTTTTTGATAAAAGAACCTTAGAATATACACTTCCTGAGCGAACTCCCTCTGTATATGTTCATTCAAATTATCGTGCTTTAGAACCTTGATAGCTACATCTTGATTGCAGAATGTACCTTTATACCTGTTTCAACTGATCAGTTACTGAAATGTACTGATCCACAAACAAATCAAGAAGAAGGAATGATAATACTTACAAATCACTGAAAGGTCCAGATGCAATTTGCTTTTCATATCTCACACACCCGGCATCAATTCTCCAGATAAAGTTCATCCCGGTTTGCTCTTGCTTTGCAGTAGTACTAGCAGGAAGATTCCCATTTTCTTTCAATTGATGTTGCTTCCGTGAAATTTTCCACCAAAAATGACAACTTATAAATGGTTCTCTATATTATGTAAGTGGGAAAAGGACGATGCAAAACTTATTTTGTAAAGCTAAATACTAGTCAAGAACATTAAAAATTCTACCGCTTGTGTATGCATATTTCTCAATTCAACCAGTTAATTTCTATTCAAAGTATCTTTTGTCATTAAATGGGGAAATTAAACCAGGGGGTTTGGGGGAACAACTGATCATTTTTCTTAATAAGCGAAAGGATTTTTTCAAACATATAAAGTAAATATGTAACCATAAGTGACATCTAGAGGGCCTACCTGGAGTTTCTGAATTTTCTTTGCTAGTTCATGTTTTAATTTCTCCGTCTCCTATAAAATTCAAACATGGACATATGTCATGTAAACTTGTTGATTTTCCTATAAACAAAACTCAATGAACTATTGTACTTCAATCTGCAAAATAATAGGGAAATACCTCAATTGGCCAACCACCAACAACAAAAACATCCAATGAATAACCGTCTATTGTCGAAAAAGCATGTGCTTCTAGAATGTCCAACCCAGTCTCAGAAAGTAAGGAAGTCAACTGTAGTTCAACACAAAGGCTTAAAACCATAGAAACATTGATTTCTGCAAAATTTTAACAAAAGAAATGAAAACTGAGGCTGCATATTAGTACATCTCTACTTCCCTGTTTGTCTAAACTATATACGATATGCGCACTGCAATATACATGGTTGAAATTGCTATAGCAGCCTCAAGTCAGACACTTAGATTAATAACACCAGTATTCTAGGATCCGTAAGTTCAGTCCTCACTAATTATTCAACAATATCATTAGTTTTTGGTAGCTCTCAGTGTAGTGGGAAAAGGATTTTATTGATGTTGTTATCAATAGTTGTATAAAACAAAGAGACCACCAAAATTAGAGACTGTGACCCATTAGTATTATGCATAGGATTGAATCAGAACGAAATTTAGTCCCATCATTCCTTTCCCAATCAAACATCATTATACTACTAGGGTTGTTAAAGCAAACACACAATGCATAGAAAATATTGTAGAAGAATTTCTGGAAAAAAGAACAGAAAAGTAGAAAACGGTGAGGCCTAAAGCAGAGGCTTTTCTCGTTAGCTAGAAGAAATTTGAACATCAATAATAAGATTAATTACCTGACTCAGAAGTTTCGGCTTGTCATTTGTTGAAATTGTGATTTCATGCATAGGCCTGCCGTAAGTAGTAGAATGAGAAGTGATAGCAAGAAACAGAAGTTCAAAGCCGTAAAAAAGTACGAAAATTTTGAAAAATATTAATTATTAATGTTTGTTATGAGCATGAGCTTAATTAAAATACATTATTTGTGTAGGCTTTTTCATAAGTCGCGACACTGGATTGAAAACTCTTTAAACAGCCATTACATACATTATATATTCTATTTAAATTGAAGAAAAAGTCCTAGTATTAAAAAAAAGGGAAATTTAAACAAATAAACACTACTAATAGATTATAACTGAACTTTTACCGAGCATAACGTGTATAAAAATTCAAATAGTTATCCCTGTCTCTGACTGGTAAGAACTGAGCATGGCCAAGTGCTTGTTCCACATTAGATGACGAACCGAAGGCCGGTGGAGGATGGAAGCTGAGAAAACATGAACAGCAAAAAGTTTATAATACAACTTTAAAAGTAGGTGATGAATTCAATATACTTCTAAAAAACAATAAATATTGACATAATCATGCCTCATGTTGCCTGGAATAGTAGAATCTTCAGGACAAACTTTACTTTGTGAATTTGAAAGAAGGGATTTACTAGAACCACCAGCAGAAGCAGAAGTAGAACGAACCTGCATAAAACATATATTGTCAGAGTAGAGCAAAATCAACCAGCAGGTACCCACAAGCAAAGTTTCAAGTGCCTGATATATAAAGTGAACAAATTAAAGTTCAACATACTACTGAATTCAGACATAATAATTTGTAATGTATAATCATATACCATCATATGCGATAAAGTTTATTAATTTTATAATAATTACTTTAAAATTATGTTAATAATTTTTTTTCAATTTAAATGTAACACAATGATATCTTATTGGATGACAATGTAAAAGGAAGAAAAAATTACACCACAAGTGTACAGCTATTAAACTTTTATTTTTTATTTTTTTATTTTTTATTATTGACCTGAAATTGTTTTCGAAAAGCAGTATTTTTTAAGTGAAACGTATTGTTAAAAGGAGATAAGAAATTGTTATTTTTAATTAAAATTCAAATACTAGTATTTTTACTCTGTAATATTTTTAATTAAATCATTAGATTATATTTTTAATTATTTAACTTTATATTAACTGTCATACGAAAAATATAATCCTAGATGAAATTTTTAAAATGATTTTATTTTTACATTTTTGAAGTGGTTTTGAAAAAGGAATATGGTGAAGAGAGAGAAAAGGAAATAAAAAACAAAATCACTAAACACATTAGATAGTAATTTTAAAAATTTAAAGAGTCTTACTTAATAATTAAAGGGAGTGTTGGCTATTAGTAAATAATAAAGTCAAAAATCACATAATAAAAAATAGATTTCCATTCATATATATTTTATAGGTAATTTCTTTGCAGAGAAGGAAGCGTGACGTTGGTTCCTTCGCCAACAATGTCGCCTAATGCCACCAGCTAGTAGTGCGTCATACGTAAACATATACTACATACTATAGTCATTGGAATTCAAGGAAAATTGACTCATGAAGGCGACAATAAACATAAGAAGTCAAAACGTGAAAAAAAAAAAAAAAAAAGTGCTTTTGGTGGCCATTGTGTTGGTGATTTGATTAGTTTGAGGAGAATGACCTGCACAAGACGAACTTCAACTGCAGGTGTGGTTGCTGCAGTTGGGCTTTCTGCGATGTCAAGTAACCTCTTATGCATCAGAACTTCTTCTGCCCTCTCCATATTCATGTCCAACGCATATCTAACATAACATATTAATTCAATTCACAAATTAACAAGTTCCAAAAATTAACAGCAAGTACGAACAATCAAACAGTTAAATGTAAGAAAAATGAAAATTTGTTGTGCCTGGTGGGAAGGCGATAGAAGTGGGCCCAAAGATCGTCCTCAAAACCAGGAACCGCAGCCTCTGGGACATTCAATTCCTTAAGTCTACACAAAACCTCGTTGTAAACTCCAACCTTGTGTCCCTGTTTCGGACATCGATGGTTCCATCCAGAACTCGAAATTCCTCTGTTGCAACTCTCTGTGTCTCCCATGTTTACTGAATCCGAGTCAACAACCAGAGTTGTTCAGTAATCGATAATATAGTAATATGATAATAAGCGAAGTTTGAAGGACATCAAAAGCTCTTTCTGCATGAAACAAAAATAATGGAAGTGAGTTTTAAATAACAGTAATGAGGGGGGCAATGCGCACCGCTAGCGAATTGGACGTGGATTGTACACAAAAATTAACCATACAGATTAAGCAATGACGATAAACACAATAAAAAAAAAATGGTTTTTTAATATAAATCTTTGATGGCATCACCCACCCACCAAACACTGGCGCCCCTTGTTTCTCTCGCCTCCCACATAAACTACCATAACATCACACTCACACTTAGTCACGCCCAACTAAATCTTATTTTTAGTATTTTACACAGTTATTTAATTTATCCACATTCTTTATGTCTGTGTTTCCTTCTTACTCCTTAATTAAAACAGATTCATATGATAAGTATTCCGTTGTCTGTTACCCTGCTTATATATATATATATATATATATATATTTGCCTTACGATTTTATATGTGTCAATTTATGTTTTAAAATTATTTAAATAAAAAAATATACTCATTTGATGTGTGAAAAATACCATTAATAATATAATATTGTGTCAATCTCATTGATAATAATTTGATTGCATGTATAATACTAGATGTGGGTTAATGGTTTGAATATATTTTTATCTCACTTAAATATTTGGAATAATATTTTTTTATGTTCGACTCAAAATTAAATAAAATTAGTTCAACTTAGATGTAGTATTCGATATAATTTTGTCTTCAAAACGGCACACAATAATAAAGTCGTCACTAAACTAGAATTTTGGATGAAAAGTTCATTAGAAGATTAGGTCTAATTAGGTCTCAAAATAAATTTTTAGATTCAAATTCAAAATTGGAGAATATCATTCTAAATATTTGAAACTTCAAGATTATAACTTTTTTTTAACCAAGTAAAATACAATTTAAATCTTGTATTTGGGTCAAGTTAATATGAGTTTAAAATTTGGATATGGTATTTGGATCAAATCCAAACTCTAAGAAAGAAATATTACTTAGGGTATGAGTTGGTATGAGTTAGGATTAGGTGGCGCCTACACATATTTCTCATGCTCCTTGCCACCTTATCAATGGAGAGGATTCTCTCTGTTCATTGTTTGACATGTGTTATTCTCTAATTATAGAATTTTTAAGAAACATGTCTTATAAGTTTGGGTTAGCTTAGGTTTTTTCATATAAATAGAGGTGCCCTCCTATTGTAAAATAAATTTAATGAATATATTGGATTGCTTCCAAAATATTTTAAACACTTCAACTCTTGTCAAGATTATCTCTAAATGAGTCTTACACAAAACATTTTCCTAAGTATTGGTCTAACCTCACTTTGAAAAATCACTTCCAAATTTATCTCACATGTCCAAACAATAATTATTCCACTCCATCTATCTAAAATAATGTTCACAACAACAATAGTTCATAAGAAACACATTGAAACATGTAATTGAAGATAAAATTATATTAATATTTCTACTCACATGTGGTCAATAAGAATAAATCACACTCATTTCTACTATGTTACGTTTTTACATTTGGGATACATAATAATTATTATTTTTAAGATAAATTATTTGATAATTATATAGATTATAATTCTTTTATAGAAATTAAGATACAAATCAAACAATATATTATATAATAAAAATAATTTATTAAATTTATCATCATGAAATTATGTTATCATCTTTACATTGTAAAGATTACTTGAGAATGAAAGAAAATTAATAGTGGAGAGAATTTATTTTGGTAATGTTAAAACATGATAAGATCTTGATATATATTATAAGAATTATCTTATAAAATTCAAGACATGTTGTCCTCTTATATACGTTTATAATTCAAGATCATTCAAGTAAATCATATTGATAAGAGAAAATCAATCTGCATTACATGGAATAAGTGATTTTAATGGATTGTTTTCAATAAATGATTCAAACACAAGAAAATGAAAGAAGTTATAAAAAAACATTTCAAAGAACCATTATATGAAGGTTGTAAAAATACAAGGAACCTAGGAATCTGCCATGCTCGGGACTCCATAGATCCATTAGAACACATTTAACTTTCTTTTCAGTTTAACATTTAGTTTTAGATTATTTCTTTTTCTTTTTATATATCTATAAAATAATTATTAGATATATTAATTTATAGATTTATACAGTTTTTTTAACATTTAGTTTTAGATTATTTCTTTTTCTTTTTATATATCTATAAAATAATTATTAGATATATTAATTTATAGATTTATACAGTTTTAAATATTATACGCTCAAAATGGTAAAATATAATTAATAGTGAGTTGAAATAACCGTTTTTAAACACAGCATTTTTTACACAAAACACATCTAGATTGAAGTCCTATGCACGGTAGTTGTTCTCTTGTTTCTTATTCTTCTCAAAACCATCTTCATTTGCTTTAGATTTGCTTTAGATGTGATATTGTTATATAAAAATTTATAGTACCTTTTATTATATCATCTATTCTTTGGTATGTTATTTTACAAATTTATTTTAAAGGATAATTCTCTTTGCCACAGTTCCCAAGTCTGTACCTTCTCATTAGATTAACTTACAGTAGTTACTTGAGATAACTATAATGGTTCCATACCTCACACTAATTAAGTTAAAATTGAATCCTGTGGTTACTAACTATTAACTAAAGAGAAAGAGTTGTTACTAACTATTAACTAAAGAGAAAGAGTTATAATAAGATTATCAATTATACTTTTGGTTTATTAATAAATGATTGAATGATCAATATCAAAACAAAGATTATAAATATGATTTCCCTTAGGAATTACAAAATAATAAAAGAGGTGATTCCTAGTTATATCAACTATCTCTTAATTAAAGTGATTTAAAAAAGTATATGTAAAATTCAAAACACCAGAGAAATTCTAGTCACAAAATTATTTTTTAAAGAGTTAAACGATTTTTAATCAAAAATCCTTTTTTCATTTTAAAGAAAAAAATCACACAAAACAAATATATATATATATATAGATAGATATATATAAATATAAGATTGTGTGGACCACGCTATACTTACCATTCATCCACAAAGAACAAATTTAGAAAGATAATTGATTGATTAATTGAAAGGAAAGGATCGACACTAGTTTTCTTTTTTCTAATAAAATAAAGAAAGAAAAAACAATAATTGTGTAGATCATAGTCCAGTGGACCATTATCCACATGAATAGTATGCATGTAAAAGTCCACAAAAGATTTCTAGGCTATTCTTTCTTTGATTTCCAGAAAAGGGTAGCAGTAAGATTCTATGGAAGTCCAGCTTCAGGGGTCTGCCTAAGCTTCATCTTCTCTTTGTACTCCGTCAATTCTCTCTTATACCTTTCTTTGTCTCTTAACCCGATGTTCTGATAAACCTGCAACAAACATCATTAATCCAGAATCTAGTACTTTGCACCAAGTTTTAATCAAAACATTAACTTCAACATAGAAAACAACTGCAAAGACCAATATAGGAAGAAAAAAATAACCTTTCTTTCTTCGGGGCTGAGACTGTTCCATGACTGGCCAATCATCTTGGTAAACTCCCTTTCTCTGTTTGGGTAGAGAGCTTTGAGAGAGTAATGCTTTTCAGCAAAGAAGAAGTTATAGCCACTCCTATTGGGCTTTGGATAGTTGGGGTCCCACCTTCTCTTGTTTCTCTTCCTCCGACCAGAACGGTGACCTTTGCTTATGAATGGCACAATGGCATTCTCCTGTTGCGGAATAGAAGGAGGAGCAACATTTTTTTCTGGATGGTAAAGCACCCCTCTAAGAACCTCTGAACCCAGTTTCACAGACACTAAATAACCACACTCAAATTTCCCTTCGATTGTTCCACTCCCCGAAAGACATGAAGTTTCTACATACAACAAAAGAAACAGTAAATTACAGCACTCAAAAAACACTTTGAAAGTGCAGATAAGTTAAATAAATAAGCACATTGTTCTTCCTGACTTAATAAGGCATGAGCTATTCCTACAAATGAAAAGGCCTAATTAAGGAAGAGATTGCAATTTGCGAGAACTATGCCAATACCACCAAATACAAGCTTTCATCATCCAATTTATTACTACTTGTTACTACCAAGTCAAACACATTACTAACAAATTACAACAATTTTCTTATCAAACCACTATTCATTTCAAATTACATGCACATAACATTGTACATTTTTTCGTGAGTGTTGAAGTCAACCTTTCCAAAATTCAACAAAAGTATCTTGGAAGTTCAATTGTGTGCATGAAAGGAATAAGCAACGCATAATCTAATTAGCTTACACAAGAGAAACCGGAGTTTCATTAATTAGCTAAATATGAGTTTATTAGCTTGATAAATGAATTAGAAATTAATCAACCGGTAATCCCTAAATTAAACAAATTAATCTTGGAAAAAAAAATTCCTCTGACTTGAGAATTGCTTATTCACCTTCAGCATGGGATTCCGGACTACTATTTAAGGGCTTAGGAGAATATTCCACAATAGCTAATTCAGGTCTCCAAGAAGGGCTGCTGCCAGAGAATGCATCTGCACAATAGAATTTCATTGATCAACCAGTTAAACCAAAACAATGACCAAATATAAAATAAATATTAAAAAAAATGTAAAAGTATCACCCGTTGAAGGAGTATAGACAGAACCTATGAACAAATATAAAATAAATATTAAAAAAAATGTAAAAGTGTTACCCGTTGAAGGAGTATAGACAGAAGAACCCCGAGCCTTGAAAAAGTGAACTTGTTCATAATGATAAAGAAGACTGAAGTAATGTTTCCTCAAAACAAAAGAAGCACTGGTTGTGGTTGCCGAGAACTTGAAAACACTACCAACTTCTCTCCACTTTTTCTCTGTAACTACCTGAACTTCATAGAGTTAAAAAATAAAACATGTTCTATTTCTTGACTAATTACTTTATTTAACAATTAAAAAAATAAGTAAGAGTGTCTTAGAGAAGGAATCCACCTTCTCGTAGCCACTTCTTCTGGTAACTTCCACGTAAAGAACGTGCAAATCCAGCTCCTTCCCTCCAATCACAGGAATCCTTAACAAGTTGACCAGACCAAAACGGTCCAACATTCTATGTTATTTTACTTTAACACCATTTTTAATAATAACAATAGTATCATGAAAACACTGGCCAAAACCAAACCTCAGCCCCATTAAATCAAAATCACATTTTTATTAATGAAAATGTTCAACAATACATAAATAAACAAAAGGAAGAATGAAAAATAGAAGCTCACATGAATTTGGTACCCATAAGGAAGTGGAAGCGTCTGAGAGTGTCCCAGAAGAGAGAGGAGTCTCTGACGACATCGTCATGAGCAGCGAGTGGAGCAGGGTAGTGCTTTCCGTCCTCTCGGACGTGGGTTGGCGTCTCCGATGACATTCCCGCACAGGAGAAGAAAGAAGTGAAGAGTGGTGTTGGGCGTGTTAGAAGTGTTGGAAAAGAAAAGGCGCATGAATATGAACGAAAGAAGGAGTAAATGAGTAAATAGGCAGAGAGAAGTTGAGAAAGGGTGAGAGAAAATGCGAATTAAAGAAGCTGGGTTGCCGCGTGGGGGAACGGTTACTCAGCAGAGTTGGCTTTTTCTGCCATTGCGGATGCAGTAAGTAGGGTACAAAGTCCCAAGAAAAAGAAACCTTATAATATAATAATATAATATTATATTATATAATTATGTTACTTGGGTTGGGTGTGTTCCTTTATTGGCAGGGTGACAGACAGAGAGCACAGTTGCAGAGTTGTCTGTGTGGGGAGCTTAGGATCGTTGACATGCACCTCTGCTTCTGACTCTGCTCTTCTATGCCCTCACACATCAAACGCAGTATCTTCCTTCTACATCAAAGAATCAAATAACATCACCCATTTACTACTATCCCTTCTATTTCTAATAACCACACTGTCCTTTTTATTAACTTACTTTGCATTTTATTTTAAATTATTTTCATATAAAAAAATAAGAACAATACTACTCATTTAAATCCTTTTTTTTTCTTTGCATTGCCACTGAAAAAAAAAAACTCAACATATCAAATTACTTAGTAGACAAATAATGATAGAAGACATTTGATTCACGTTAAATTTAGTTGGTAATGTTATATTTTATACTGTCAATCAGTTAAAATATTTTTATCTAAAAAGTAATTGAAAATGTGTTAAAATAAATGTTATAAAACTTAAACATTTTTGTGTATATAATATTTTCCTATCTCTGTTCTTTTATGTTACATGAAGTATTTATTTTGATTGTCATCTTATAATACCATGGAAGTAGGTATGAAAGAGAATGTAATTAATATGAAAGATAGTAATTACAAGGTAGTTCTCCTATGTATAACAGTCCTATGCATATAGTAAGTATTCTATATTAAAAAATTGTTAAAGGAAAATTCAATTAATAATGTTAAATTTTTAAATTTATTTTAAAATATCTACAATAATAATC
>Ga0209700_105426_pt1 | contig 21512 bp, 18 predicted proteins | sample SiratroredBW_FD_187528 | JGI IMG/M metagenome (GOLD analysis project Ga0209700, IMG submission 187528) | Root nodule microbial communities of legume samples collected from California, USA - Siratro red BW (SPAdes) (version 2) | ecosystem: Host-associated > Plants > Roots > Nodule | place: USA... | reverse complement strand
TTACTCCCACAACACACATTTCTAGATCCTAGACTCAAGTCTTCAAACTTCAAGAAATCTTCATCCATCCTTCACATGATCTAGAGCATCTTCACTTGGTTGAATTCATCAAATCACTGCAGCAGTTCACTGGTGCTAACACTTTCAAATGGGGTAGTTGGTCTTAACCACAACTGGGTGGTTTTGAAAGTAAGTTCTCATTCTTCTTGCTGTGTGAACAAGTGCTAGTGCCACCTTCTCAATTGTCTGGTATCTTCTTTCAGCATCCTGTAGTGTTCGGCTCACAAAGTACACAGGTTTTTGCTTCTGGTCAGTCTCTTGGACGAGTACTGAGCTTATGGCTTCTTCAGAGATTGACAAATACACCATGATGGTTTGGCCATGTACTGGCTTTTGTATTACTGGTGGTGTCGCCATGAATTGCTTAAGCTACACAAAGAGTTCTTCACACTCTTCGCTCCATTCAAACTTACTTCTTTTCTTAAGTAGGCGGATAATTGGTCCAGTCTTCTCGGCCAATCTTGCAATGAATCTGGACATAGCAGTTAACTTTCCTACTAGCTTCTGAATTTCTTTGACATTCTTCAGACTCCTCATCTCCACTATAGCTTGGCATTTTTCTGGATTCGCCACAATTCCCCTGTGTGTAAGCATGAACCCTAGAAAATTTCCACCCTCCACACTGAATACACACTTCTCAGGGTTCAGCCTCATGTTGTATTTTCTCAGCACTTGAAGGACTTCAACCAGGTCGTCCCTATGTTGTTCACATGAATCAGACTTAACGACAATGTCATCCACATATACCTCAACATTTCTTCTAATCATTCCATGAAAGACCTTGTCCATAAGCCATTGGTATGTTGCACCTGCATTCTTTAACCCGAATGGCATGACCTCATTATAATAATTGGCTTCCTCGGTCATGAAGGGCTTTTTTCTTTATCTCTAGGATGCATTCTCATTTGATTGTAACCAGAATAAGCATCCAAGAAGCTCAATATCTTGTGTTCGGAAGCTCTGTCTACCAGTCTGTCGATGCTTGGTAATGGATAGGCATCATTTGGACATGCCTTATTGAGGTCTGTGTAGTCAGTGCACATTCTCCACTTACCATTTGGCTTTTTTTACCATTACAATGATAGCGAGCCATGTTATGTATTTGGCTTCTTTAACAAAGTTGGTGGCCAACAACTTAGATACCTCTCCTTTCGCCGCTTCTCTTTTCTCTTCTCCTTGTGTTTCTTTTCTTCTGCACTACAGGTTTTACATCTTTGTAGACCTATAATCGATGAGACATGACCTCAGGATCGACCCCTGGCATGTCCCCGACCGTCCATGCAAACATGTCAACGTTCTAGATGAGGACTCGCCAAATCATTTCAGCTTCCTCTTTTCCTAAAGAGGTTCCTAGTTTTGTGTCATGCTTCTTATCCTTGAGTTCTATCTGGATCACGTCTTCTCCGGGATCTACTTGTGCATGATCTATTCTTGATCCAAGTCGATTGCATTTACATTCTACATTTCCTCCTTCCCCTTCGCCCTTTCTCTAGACTTGTCGGCCTTAGGTTTCATGGGCTCTAGTCGTAGGCTGACACCATAACATTCTCTCGCGGACTTTTGGTCTACATGGATTGTGATGACATTTCCTTCAAAGGAAGGGAACTTCATGGCTAAATGGGGGGTGGATACGATCGAACTCAGTTGGTTTAATGATGGTTGTCCTAACAAAATGTTTAAGACGTGTTGGCATCCACTATCAAGTAACGAATTTTGATAGTTTAGCTTCGTGCTCTTCTTTCTCCAAATTTGGTGTACAGGTCTACGAAACCTCCGGTGTCTACCCGCTCTCCTAAAAACCCAACGATCTGATCGTCGTATGGTTGGATGTCGATCTCAAAATCTTCAACTTTTTAAACGTCTTCCAGTAAATGATGTCTACCGAGCTGCCCTGATCTACTAGTATTTTCATATTACTGGAAAATCCTCTATGGTTACTATAATAACCATGGGATCATCCTGCTTTGGATCGATGGCCTTGAAGTCATGGTCCATGAAGGTTATTGGTGGCATCCTTCTCGGCGCGTTGGTCTATGTGTGGTATACAACTTGTACGTTTCTCAAATGCTTCTTACTCACAGAAGCTGAAGAGCCACCCCCTACAAATCCACCAGCAATGGTGTTGATGACTTTTCGAACTGGAGTTCTCCTGCGGCCTCTCCACCTTAGGGACCTGGAACGGTTTGTTCTCTGCCTTCACTCCTCATCTCGAGGACTCCTCCTCGGACTCCTCCCTCTTTGGCTCCTTCGTAGTGAATGTGGGGTCCTGCCCCACACGAATCTTCTTAGGTGTCTGGCTTAAATCAACTCTTCGATCTTATCTTTTAAGACCCAACACTCATCGGAGTTGTGGTTGAAATTCTGATGATACCGACAATGTTTGCTGGTATCCACATTTCGTAGGGTAGGCAACTTCTATAGAGATGGGATGAGGTCGGTATTTAATGCTTCCTCAAGGAATCGTTCTCTGTTGACGTTGAGGGGAGTATAGTAAGTGATTTTTGGGGGGGTCTTGGTCCCTTTGTTTGAATTGCTGAGTGTTGCTCATTTCTTTGCCTTTTCCTCTATCCATAGTTTCTCCAGCCTGAGCTTGGTTTTGGAACTAACAAAGTTCCTCCAATTGCATGAACTTGACGGTCCTACACCTTAACTCATCAAGGTCGAGGACTGGCATCTTGCATAAGCTATCTGCAAATGGCCCTGGGTGAAGTGCAGTTATCAAGGGGTGCAACGCAAGATTTGGATCTAGATTTATGATCTGAAGAGTCAGCTTCCCGAGTCTCTCCATGAAATTTCTCAAGGGCTCTCCTTTTTCCTGCCTCACATTGATCAAAGTTATAGAACCGACGTGATGTGGTCGACTAGTAGCAAACTGAGCGCTGAACTTATTGACCAGCATATCAAAGCTAGTAATGGAGTAAGGGGGCAAGTGGGTAAACCAATTCAAGGCCGCCCCCATTAGTGACGTGGGGAAAATGCGACTAAAAATCGTGTCATGATCAGTGTAGAGGCTTACTTAGGTGGAAAAGATATTAACATGCTCATTCGGATCCGTTGTGCCATCATAGGGCTCAATATTCAGTCCCTTTCAGGGGAAGGGAGTTCGTCGTCCATGATTCTGTCTACAAGGGGATGCCTACGACTTCCCCTTGCATATTGAAAACCTCAGTTTCATGCTTTTCTTTCAATATGTTAGTATTTTAACTATGTGTTTATGTCTGTCGTGCAAATCCATGACTTGATTATTGATTCTTGAGAGTATTGGAAAATATATCTTGATTCTATATCTGAATTAATTTACAGGATGAAAGATCGTATATAGAAATAGTGCATAATTCATTTGTTGTTATTAAGATCCTTCTGCGAATGTAAGATTCATCTATATAATTGATCAAGGAATTGACAGTTAATAGATAATCTTAGGCTCATCTGTTGAGGAATCAGTTTTTAGTAATTTTGTGAGTTGACACTGACATTTAGAAGATAATTGATTTTATGCTTGAGCGTGAGGTTTGTTAAACCTAGAAATTACATTCCATCTTGTCAACACCGAATTTCATTTGTACAAATAAAATTATTTCTTTAGATTATTTTAAAGAAATGAAAAAAAAATTGATCATTTTAATTTAAGTTTGGATTTTATTATTTTTTTTGTTGAAAAAGATGTAGAAAACATAATTTTTTATTTTAAAATAAAACATACAAAGAAATATGGTTTAGGTTTTTATCCTTTTAAATATATATATATAAAGTTTCATCCCATTTCATTTAAAAAAACAAAACTTTAATAAAAAAAAGAAAAAAAAAGTTTAATAAAACTTTAATACTAAGGATCGACGTGAAATTCAACTTCATAATCACATTGGTAATGTTTGAATTATTTTAATCTTTGAATTGTTTTCAGATTCTGCTGTTGAATCCTATAGATTTTATTGTCAATTCCAAAATTACTGTCATCCATGGTTATCTCCTTGTAATTGGGGTCTCCAAAAACCATGTGAAAAATAATACTGTAAATACTCCAAAATGATTCATTTTCTGCTCTAATGGACAATTGAAATAATAAGCAAAAAAGAAAAAAAGGAATATTTGTTGTTTGGTCTGTACCCGTATTTTTGGATTACATCTAAATTTAACTCCCAAGTCATGTGATTGTCATCTTCCTCTATCCCTTTTATGAGTCAAATAATGCCACTACTAGTATTTCCATAGTATTTATTACTGTACATCTAAGCGTCTTTTTATGATTCAAACAATGCCACCGCCGGTGCTTCCACAGTGCTTATTACAACACATATAAGTACCCATTTTATGAGTCAAGCAATGCCACCATTGGTGTTTCCATACTGGTTATTACTACACACATAAGCGCTCATTTTATGAGTCAAGCAATGCCATCGCTTGTGTTTCCACAGTCGTTATTACTACACATATAAAAGCCCTTTTATGAGTCTACAATATTGTCGTCGGTGCCTCCGTAGTGGTTATTGCTATGTTGAAATAGTGCTCTCTAGCTTGATACCGAATGCCTCTAACCCAAAACTAAATGCCTTTCATTCAATACCGAATGCCTCCAACCCAAAACCAAATGTCTTTATCTTGATACAGAATGTCTCTAACCCAAAACTGATTGCCTCTAGTTCAATACCGAATGCCTCTAACCCAAAACCAAATGCCTTTAGCTTGATACTGAATGCCTCTAATTCAAAACCAAATGCCTCTAACCCAAAACCGAATGCCTCTAATCCAATACCGAATGCCCTAAATCCTAAACCAAATGTCTCTAATCCAATACTGAATGTCATAAATCCTAAACCGAGTATCTCTAACCCAATACCGAATGACTCTAATCCAAAACCGAATGTCTTGAACCTAGTACCGAATGACTTAAAGTCAAAACTAAATGACCTAATTCAATACCAAATGCCCTATATCCTATATCTAGTGCCTTGAATCCAATACTGAATGCTCCTAACCCAATACTGAATGACTTAAAGCTAAAATTGAATGCCTCTGACCCAATACTTAATGCTCCTAATCCAATACTGAGTGTCTTGAACCCAATATTGAAGGCCTTAAAGTCAATATCGAGTGCTCTAAAGATTGTTCGAAAGCCTTTGCCGAAAGCTTTCACCAAATGCCTTTTTCAAAAGCTTTAGGAATGCCTTTAGAAAGGCTTACTGAATACCTTTAGAAAGGCTTAGCTGAATGCCTTTCCCGAATACCCTTTAACCTGTTTCGAAAGCCTTTACCAAAATCATTTTAGATTTCCCTTTACTGGATGTCTTTTACCAATTTCTTTTATTAAAAATTTTGTACCCCTTCAGTTAGTTTTCTAATTCTTGCAACTTGCAATACTTATTTTTCACCTACACATTATTTTAGCTTGTGCATTTAAAAAAAAAATGTAATTTGATTAGATATTCAAATAACCACACACATAAAACAATATCTGATATGGAAAATATATGAAAGAAGTATTGAGCATGGTAATTCGCACCACCTGATACTCCTATCAATGAGTCATAAGATTTCTAAAACATATTAAAAATTTCAATAATAAGAAAAATATAAAATATAAAATTAAAAAATATCAAAACACCAACAAGTAATTTTCTATCTAGAACTACGTAAATGTTGATTTTCTACCATGAACGGAAATACGTAGGAGTAAGTTTGATCCTTGTCAGGCCCAGAATAAAAAAAAAATATTTTCTTTGTTTTTACTTGCATTTTCATTTTTTCTTTTTTTGGGAAAAATAAACATTTTAATAAACCACGCATCATTTTACTCATTTGATTAACGTATCGTCTTAGGACGGGCATTGTGAGATACTAATACCTTCCCTACACGTAACCGACTTTCGAACCCAAATCTGTTTCGCAGACCATTTCCTTATCTTTAGTTTTTCCATAGTTTTTCATAATAAACTATGGTGGCGACTCCACTGTTTGTTTTTTTTAAAGAGAAATCCCTTTCCATCTTTATTTATCTATTTTCTTTGGACCGTCCTCCCCATCATGATCCCGGTTGCGACAAATCTCTTTTCTATTCTCTTTCCACGTTTCTAGTGCTCATTAAAAATAAAAAAGGAATATATATCAATTATTTTAATTTTCTCTTCTTGCATAAAAATCAAAACTTTAGAATTATTTATAGTATAATTTTGTTATAATTGTATTTATTATCATGTATTGCACAAGTCCCATTCGAGAGAACAATATGTCTATTACTTTCTATATTTGCAACTGGTGCACTTTTCATCATTGCAAAAATATGTTAACAAGTTTTTAGTACCATTGATGGGATTTGTGTTTCAATACATGTTAATTTTGCATTTATAACTCTTTTAGACATCAATTTTTTTTTTGTTAATTTTTTTGTTAGCACCAGGAGTTTCTGAATTTGATTTGATGAAATCAACACAAGAATGAAGTCTTTAAGGGATCCTAGCTTGCAACATGAAGTGCATGAAGACTCATAGAGCTTGATGGAGTGATGGTCCTAGACATACGTTGTGCGTGTCTGTGAGTAGTGCTTTTGGTTCAAAATCATATATTACATAATTGATAATCCGAAGTAAGCTCCAAAATCAATTTTTTTAATCATACTTTCAAAAGATTAAATAAGAACAAATCAAATTTTGATAATCTATTTCAGAAAGGGAATCAGTAAACTATTTTCAGAATCTGAACCTGATGAATTTTTTGGATAATTCAATTGATTGGATAATTGACTCAATCAATTGAAGTCTTAACGATCAACTATTCAGTTTTCTTATATAATGACCATGCACGTGTTTTTCAAAAACAATAAGACACATAAATCATTTTGAGCGAACTTAAGTGAAATTTTCGAGAGAAAAAGCGTGCTTACACCTTGTAATCAATTTGGCAATTGATTTTCATCAAGCAAACTGATATTGGAGCTTTACTACTGAATTGATTTTGTGTAACAGTGATCTTGATCCAGAGCTAAGTGTTCTATTATGATTCTAATACATTTTGTAATATGCTGAGTAGAATCACTTTTGTATTCATTGTATTCTTAATCATTTCTTGTATTGAGATTGTGGTGTTACAAGTTACATAGTGTTGTTATTGTAACTAGTTTAGTGTAGAGGGTTCTGCATTTGTAAGGCACCAGTTGTAGGGTTTAGTAGTGTGTACTGCGGGGAGTAGTGGTTGCTTGCTGGTGCAAGTATTTTGTATTGTCTGAATTGATCTTGGTGATCTTGATTAGTGGAACTATTTGCTAGTTGGCAAAGGACTGGACGTAGCCCTTGAGGAAGGGTGAACTAGTATAAATCCTTATGTTCTTGATCTTCCTTTCTCTCTTCTTGAACACTTATCTTTCCTGTTATTGCAAATTAAATTAATTATTCTTCGCACTTAACTGATTGTTCTTTCTGCTATTATTACTGTCTTTCTGAAACTGTTATATTTTCATACGATTGACTGGAACTCATTTTTTATTGTATTGAGGTGTTGATGCTTTTGTGATATTACATTTTGAATGATAAAATTTCTAAAAATATATTTTCTTCATTCAAATTGTTGTTTCTTGATCTTGGTATTTTATCTAAACTGTTGTACTGATTGATTGATTTTTTGTCCACTGTGTTTACTGTTAATCTATTGGATTGAATTCTCTTTATCAACATATTTTTTAATCAACTAATTGCTTCCGCTTCTGTTTTTGATATTGATTGATCAATTGGATATTTGAATTTGTTCTTAAGCATATTGATCTTTACTGGGTTATTCTGAGATTCATTGGTCAGTAAATTGATAAAGAATCTTCATTTGAATCTTTAACACTTTCCAGTATTTTTCGAAAATTTTTTGAAATTTTTTAATAGTTCAATTCACCCCCCTCTCTTGAACTCAGCCTAAACCTATTTTATACAATTGGCATCAGAGCTAGGACTTGTATCCTAGTCAAGTTTTTCGATCCATGGCTGAGAACAAACTGCCTTTCACCAATATTTTCTGGAATTAATTACCAACTCTGGAAAGTGAGAATGAAGATCTTTATTGAATCTATTGACCGTGGTATTTGGAATGCCATAGTAAATGGTCCTTATGTTCCTATGACTGTTGTGAATGGTGTGTCTATTGTAAAATCATTTGATGAATTGTCTGAAGCTGAAAATAAATGAGTTCAGTATGACTGTATAGCAAAGAACATAATTACATATGCTTTGAACCTTGATGAATTCTTTATGGTATCCCAGTGCAGTTTTGCAAAGGTGATGTGGGACATATTGGAGGTCATACATGAAGGGACAAATAATGTAAAGAGAGCTAGAAAGCATGTACTCATCCAAGAGTATGAACTGTTCAGGATGTAGCAAGGAGAATCGATTGCAGATGTTCAGAAACGGTTTACTCATATCGTCAATCACTTAATTGGACTGGAAAAAATAGTTTGATAAAGAAGAGCTGAACATCAAGATTCTTAAGTGTCTAGATAGTAGTTGGCAGCCCAAGGTATTGCAATATCTGACGAGAGATTTAACAACTCTCACCACATCAACATTGTTTAGCAAATTGAGAGAACATGAGCTCGAGATGACAAGGTTGAAAGAAATGGAATCTGATGAGAAGAAGTTCAGAAGCCTTGCACTCAAAACAAAAGTTGCAGATAATGAGTCTAGTGAAGAGAGTTCAGATGAGTGCAGTGATACTGAAAATCTCAATTTACTGAGAAAGAGATTTCAAAAATTCATCAAAATGAAGGGTAAAATGAAGAGTCATAGGAGCAAAAGGTACAATAAAAAAAATATGATCCTAATTTATCTAAATTTACATAATTTGGGTGTGGTAAGCAGGGTCACATGAAGATGGACTACCTGAGCCTTGTCAACAAGGAAAAGACAAATGAGAAAAAGGATCACAAAGTTGGAAAAGGGAGAAAAGCATACATTGCATGGGAAGACAATGCTTCCACTTCCAGCAGCTCCTCACATGAAGATGTTGAAGTCAATCTATGTCTAATCGCTGGAAAAAATTCAGAGGTGAGTAGTGAGAACTCTAGCACTTCTTTTAGTAGTACAGTTCACTGCTTCATGACTTCCATGAAACACATGAAGAAGCCAACAGATTAGCCTTATCCAACAATAGCAGAGTCAAAGAACTGGAAGATGAAGTTTTGAAACTAAAAATTGATTTTGATCACTTGGAAATCATTTACAAAACTTCCAATAATTTGGACTCTTGTCAGCTAGTTAATTGTGAAAATTATGAAGCTCTGCAGAAGAAAGTTAATTACTTAATCACTATTGCTTCTAAGCTTTCAATGGGTACTGTAAACCTCAATTCCATTTTAGGTTCTCAAAACTGTGTTTTTGAAAAAGCTGGCATTGGATATCAAATTGGTTTTAAAGGAAAACAAAGGAAATACAACAGTTTCTTTAAAACAAATGAGCAATAGTTTTCATCTCCATTGACTTGCTTCTATTGTATAAGAAAAGGTCATTCTGTGAGGAACTGTAAAATCAGGAGATTTGATGTGCCAAAGGGGCTAGTTAGGTGGATGCCTAAAAGCATCACCACTTGTGGACCCAAGTTTAACAGGGTACCAATGCCTCAAACTTAATCTGTTTTGTAGGTCTGTTTGGCATCCAATAAATTACTGTGGTACTTGGACAGTGGATGCTTCAAACATATGACTGGAGACGTTTCTCAATTGATTAATCTGAAATGGAAACCTGCTAGATTTGTCACATATGGAGACAATAATCGAGGGAAAATACTTGGAGTTGGTGACATTGGAGGATATGATAAAATGATCATTAAAGATGTACTCCTAGTTGATGGATTGAAGCACAGTTTACTGAGTATAAGCCAATTATGTGACAGAGGGTACAACATCACTTTTGAGCCAAACCTTTGCCTCATATCAGATTCAGTAACAAGTGAAACAGTACTAGTAGGTAAACGGGTAAACAATGTTTACATGTTAAATGTCTCATGCATTATTTCCAGTATGAATTGTTTGTTTACTAGGAATGATGAGTCTTGGTTATGGCATAGGAGATTAGCTCACATTCACATGCATCATCTCAATAGACTTACATCTAAAGAACTAGTAGTTGGACTGCCTAACTATGAGGTAATTACTATGGTCTAGTTATAGTAGATGATTATTCTAGGTTTACATGGACATTATTCATTGCTACCAAGGATGAAACCTATTATGTTTTTAAGAGATTTGCCAAAGTTATCCATAATGAGAAGAATTTTGGCATATCTTCCATCAAGTCAAATCATGGGGGAGAATTTCAGAATGAGAAGTTTGACAAATTCTACAGCAAATTAGGAATCAATTACAACTTCTCAGCACCAAGAACTCCACAGCAGAATGGAGTTATAGAGAGAAAGAATCAATCTTTGGAGGAGCTAGCAAGAACACTCTTGAACGAATCAGATTTGCCAAAATATTTATGGGTTGATGTAGTGAGTACAACTTGTTATGTTCTAAATAGAGTACTTATTAAACCTATTTTGAAGAAGACTCCCTATGAGTTGTTTAAAGGTAGAAAGCCCAATCTCTCTCATTTAAAAGTTTTTGGATGTAAATGTTTCATTTTAAACAATGGAAAGGATAACTTGGGTAAATTTGACTCAAAGGTTGATGAAGGTATCTTTCTTGGTTATTCATTGCATTCGTCATGCATATAGAGCATATAATAAGAGAACCATGCTAGTTGAGGAATCCATGCATATAACATTTGATGAGACTAACCAGAACATGCAGGAAAGCCCTAAGACAAGTGCAGATGATGAGGTTCCAGATGCTCAACAAGTTGATAACAATTTGGATAATAAATCTAAAGAAGCCAGTAATCTGCTAGAGATTCAATCAATTGAACAGAGAGATCAATCAATTGAGTCTAGAGCTGGTGGAAATACTGTTAATTCTGGATTGCCAACAGAATGAAGAGTTCCTAAAAATTTGTCACTGGACAATGTTATTGGTCAAGTTCAGAAAGGAGTACCAACAAGATCATTGAACAATTTTTGTGAATACATGGCCTTTGTATCACAAGTAGAGCCAAAAACTGTAGCTGATGCACTTGAAGATAGCAACTGGATTAATGCAATGCAAGATGAACTAAATTAGTTTACTCGAAATGAAGTCCGGACACTAGTTCCCAGAACTAAGCAAATGAATGTTATTGGAACTAAGTGGGTATTCAAGAATAAACTGGACAACAATTTGTAATTGTAAGGAATAAAGCAAGGCTGGTTGCAAAAGGATACAATCAAGGAAGGTATAGACTTTGCAGAAACCTATGCATCAGTAGCTAGATTGGAGGCAGTGAGATTGCTATTAGCATATACTTGTATGAATGGATTTAGTCTGCATCAAATGGATGTCAAGAGTGCTTTTCTCAACGGATATATTGATGAAGAGGTATATGTGAGTCAACCACCTGGATTTGAAGACCACAAATACCCAGATCATGTCTTTAAGCTCAAGAAAGCACTATAGGGCTTGAAACAGTCACCTCGACAGTGGTATGAGAGGTTAAGTAATTTCCTTCTTTCCCAAGGTTAAAGAGGAAAAATAGATAAGACATTGTTCATTAAGAGGGCATGTGATGATGTAAATGACATTATATTTGGTTCAACTAATGAAATTTTGTGCAAGCAATTTGTTAAAGCAATGTAGGGAGAATTTGAGATGTCAATGATGGGAGAACTCAATTACTTCCTTGGCCTACAAATGAAACTATTTCAGCATGGAACATTTCTCTGCCAATCAAAATATTGTCGAGAATTATTGAAGAAATTTGACATGAAGAATTGCAAGGAAACATCTACACCAATCACCACTGGATGTTCTCTGGATACTGATGAGAATGGAACAAATTATGATCAAACCAAATATAGAGGTCTCATAGGATCATTGTTATATCTAACTGCAAGCACACCAGATATTATGTTTAGTGTATGTTTGTGTGCAAGATTTCAAGCAAAGTCTAAGGAATCACATTACATGGCAGCCGAGAGGATACTAAAATATCTCAAAGGGACAATTGATGTCAGACTATGGTATCCAAGTGAGGTATCTTTAAATCTAATTAGTTATTCTGATAGTGATTTTGCACGATGTAAAATTGACAGAAAAAGAACAAGTGGAATGTGCCATCTATTAGGGTCCAGTTTGATGTCATGGCACAATAAGAAGCAAGCTTGTGTTGCTCTATCCACTGCAGAGGCATAATAAATTGTAGCTGGAAGCTGTTGCGCATAGAGTTTATGGATTAAACAACAACTAACTGATTTCAGTCTCAATTTGTCTCAAATCCCATTATTGTGTGATAACACTAGTGCAATAAATTTAATAAAGAATCCTACACAACATTTCAGAACTAAACATATTGAAATACGACACCATTTTATTAGAGATCACATAATTAATGGTGATTGCATATTTCTGTTTGTAAATTCTAAGGATCAATAAGCTAATTTGTTTACAAAACCTCTTAATAAAGAGAGTTTAATTTTCTCATAAATGAATTGGGAATTATTGATTTCAAAAATATTTGAAAATTAAATCAGCTCATAAATGTATTGATTATTGGTTATATTTTATGCCTTATGTGATTGATCAGATCAATTAAGACAATTTACTTAGCCTTGACTGAAATTGTTGGAATTGACATAAAATTTGATTTTGTGTAAATGTTGTTTAACTGATTGGATGAGAGAATGTTGAACGAGGAGACCCAATAACCTCTGGATAATAAGTTGGTTTAAGGAAGAGTGTTATATGGGGAATGAAAAGATTTCAATGCAAATTCTCGGTCAAATGAAAAAGCATTAACCAAGCTGAGCTGGCACCTACTGTAGAGAACATGTGAGGAGAGATAAAATCAAAAGCTCCACGTGTCATATGCTTATTGAGACTCAACAAGTCAAAAGCTGAAACATGACTGCTGACTCTTTTTGGCAAGTATACCAAGTCAAGAAGTAATATAGAGAAATAAGTACAAGTGTCGAATCCACAAGGAATGGTATTAATCGAGCCTCAGCTAATGTAGTAACTTAAGCGAAAAGCGTTTAAGGATTTGATACAGAACAGATTACAAACAGTAATGGGTTGTATAAAAATGAACAATAAAATAGAGTATAAATGTAGTAGTGGGGAAACTATCTTGGGATTGAACTCATTAACTCAACTATTTGTATTCTTAACCATAAATCATTAATAATGCATGTTTATCCTATGACTTTGCACAAATAAGATTCACTCAACTTGATTCCTCGTGTATTGAAATTCATAGGTCCTCTTGCATGATACTGTTTTTCCAGCTTTCATGGAGGGTGAACCCGCGTTAAGTGTAGTTGCTTTACGCAACCATTACAATGTAACCCATCCCTGTTGTTGCATTGTAATGGGTACTCTCAATGATTTCCAAACCTCAAAACTACTTTCCAGTTAATTTCAAGATTCAAAGTTCAAGAAACAGTTGCGCAAATGCTTCAAGCGTTAAGCACACATGGGGAATACAGTCTGAATAACTCATGCATTATCAAGAAGAACAAAAGGAATACAAAGTGTGAGGAAATTACATTCAATCCAAAAATAGATGCAAGTTAGTTACACATGGAAGTCATGAAAACAAGAGATATTCTTCTGCAGGGCACTGTTCTTCACTGTAGCCGCCAGTCAGCTCCTCTTCCAATGAAGATTCTTTCCTCCTTTATACCTCCTGACAATTTTAGGTTTTTGTGCCATTTCAGACTTTAGTGACTTCTAGCTCAATTTGAATTTGACGCTTAAGCAATTTGTCACTAACAGTACTCTTCTTCTCTCTTGTATTTCTTTCACCACTGTATTGTCTTCCTTTTCCAGCTCGTATTCTATAATTCCTCTGAATTCTTCTTGAAATCCTCTTCTTTATCAATCTGGAGTCACAATGCACTCTTCATTAATTACAAGGTAAAATATAGACATTAAATGGTTGCTCTCAACATTAAAGGCACTAAATCATCCAGAATTTATAGTTTGAAAGCACTGAAATATGGCCTTTATCAATGACATAAAGCTAAGTATATTTCTGTAATAGTTTATTATCTGCAAAATTAAACTGAAAAGATTTGCTTGATCTGTCCATCAATGCACAACATGCGTGACTCTATTTGAATTTGAATATGATTTCAGTATTGTCTTATGCATATGGCTAGCATTATATATAGTCCTGGCATTAGGGACTTAACCACACATGAATCCTGTTAGCACCAAGGCTAAGCATGTGATTTGATGAAGTCAATATTGTAAGCACCAAGACTTAGCATGTGAAGTTGATGAAGACTGCCTCGTGAAGAATCTGTTGGAACCAACCTGGACCAGAATTGTTCAAGTGAAGACTTTGTGCCAACATGAAGATGGTTGGGTGATTAGGTCTTGGTCCTTAGTTGGATTTGTGTGTTGGTGATTGGCTTAGTCCTTAAGCGTTAGTGGCATGGTTCATCACTTCTGAGGTGCTAAAAAGATTCACAAATATTTTTATTAAAATTGTTTTTAATAGAAATAACCCAAACTGTTTTTGCAGGAAAAAGGTTTTTCAATCAATTGAATTTCTAAAACAATCGATTGAATGTGACAGTTATTTCTGTTACAACTGAAATACAGTTATTTCTGTTACAACTGAAACCTTTGACTGGGTCAAACTAACGGTCAAATTCAATCGATTGAATGGTTTGTTCAATTAATTGAATTGTGACAGCTAAGCTGTTTTTGAAACTGATTTGGGTATTTAAAGGAATGTGCACTATCATTTTCAGTTAACAAAAACTTTCAAAAAGCCTTCCTCGAGATTTCCTAAGTGAGATAGAGCGCCCCTTTTGTGCGATCATCATTTTGGCAAAGCTTTTCAAATCCAGAAACCTCCAAGAACGTGAATCTCTAAAGCATCTTTGAGTGTGGTTCTTGTGACTTTGGTTTTGGACCAAAGCTAAGTCTTCTATACCTGATCTTCATTCTTTGTAATCTGTTTTGTGTAGAAGTACTCTGTCATCTTTTCTGATCCTGTTGATCTGTAATCTGTTTGCTGTTTTCAATTACTGGATTTGTAATTGAGTTGGTGCAGTGGGTTTCTGCACTGGTTACACACTAGCTAAGGGGTTCAGTGAGGTGTGGGTTTACTTCTAGGAGCAGTTTGTAACTTCCTGGGAGCAAGGGTTGTAAACTGATCTTGTGATCTGTTTAATGGAAATCTTTGCTAGTTTGCAAAGGACTGGACGTAGCCCTTGTGGAAGGGTGAACCAGGATAAAAATTCTGTGTTCTTGCTTTTCTCCCTACTCTTCTTGATTTCTTTTATTCAACTGCTGTCATCATTTAAATTGACTGGATTAAAATCTGATCATATAGTTGAATATATTCTGAACATCTGTTTTCATATATCTGAATCAACTGTGTTTCTAAATTGTTTTTAATCTACTATATTGTGTTTAATCATATTGAATCTGGGTTAAAACATTTCTACACTGAAACTGTTTTTCTGGGTTTATATTCAATAATTTCCGTTGTGCACAATTGATTATTTACTGGACAGTTCAGATTTACACGAGTTAATTGATTGAATTAAGAATTTTCATTCTCTACTTCAAGAACAAATCAGATTTGCGAAAAGTTTTTGAAAGTTCAATTCACCCCCCTTCTTGAACTCGGTCTAAACCTTATTTTACAAATCCTACACATTACATTCAGTGCATTCTAGATTTATAGAACACTATTCTTCTTGTGTTCATTCTCACAAATGGCTTCATCTTCCACACCAAAGAAGCGCACCAAGAGAGCTTGCGTGAAAAATGCTGAACCAAGCGAATTCAATGAGACTAACTATCTTGAACGTTAATTTGCTGGAAACTATGAAAGCATGGAGGAATACCATAGAGAATTCAGCAAGAAAGTCAACATTGCTCCTAAGGTCCTTAAGATGTTATGGCTGAAAGAGGAGAAGTTGGACGATGTTAGAGAAGCCTTGAGGTTTCAGAAGCTGGAAAAATTTGTTAGGTTATCTGGAAATGTTTATCCAGATTTGGTGAAAGCTTTTCTAACCAATATGTGGTCTGATGAAGAAGCCATCTATTCTCAAGTCAAAGGAATAGATATATGCATCAATGATGAAGTTTGGCTGGCTATTGCGGGGCTGAGGAATGCTAGAATTCCTATTGGAAAGAACAACACTATCGGACTAGAAATGTTCAACAAAGCAAAGTTTTTCAAATCTTGTTTGAGGAATCCTAACAATGAATCTAGGAGCTATTCAATGGGTGGACTGGCTGTGACTCCACGCATCATGGCATTCATTGTGATCTGGCTATTAACACCGAGAGGATTTAATCATGTTGTTTTAACTGAAGAAGATCTCATGATGATGTACTGTCTGATGGGAAAAATTCAAGTAAACTTGATCAGCGTGATCAAGGAGCATCTGATAAAGATAAGGAAGAAGGTCGAATATAGAATTCCTTATGTTGTTCTCATATCTCAATTTATTGAGTATTTTGAGATTGATACTAAAGAAGAAGTGGTGGAACAAGCGAAAGCACAAAATGAGATTAGTGCAGTAACACTGAACAAGATCGGGGTTGACAAAAGTAAATGATGATCATTGGATTTGCAAAGCTAATTATGACAGTTCTGATCCTCAAGCAGTTGAAGAAGATGATAATGGTGGAACGAGTGTTGTTGCTACTGAAGGCTATGATGTTCCTATACATGATTTGCTGGTTTTGAGGAACGTATGATTACACAGTTGCATACCGTGCATGAAGAAGAAAGAAACCACTATCAATACTGTGAAACCAGATTCCAACATATTGAAGGAACTCTTGAGGATGTTCAAAACAAGTTAGGTCACATGTTCTTTAATCCAGACGACTGAGCTTGCTTAATTCTTCTTCCCTCACTTTGATGAATGCAAATGGGGAGAAGTAGGTGGTGTGTTGTTAGGTCTGGTTTAGTAGGTGGTGTGTTGCTAGTTCTGTTTGTTCGTGGTTCAGTTTGTTGTTGTTTTTATTTTCTGTTTTATCTGCTGCTACCATGTTATTTTTCTGTTGGTTTATCCAAATTTGCTGCTCTGATGGGTATTTAGTTTGCTGAAAGATATAGCAATTTGTCTGTCCAATGTATGATGTAAAATTCGGCTGATCAAGTCATTCTAATCTGCTGCCCGGATATACATTATGAAATGAAATATGAAATATGTGTTTTTATGTTTAACATGGTTCTATTTCTAATATTGTCTCATTTCTATTTCTAAAACAAAGCAATTAACAGTTGAATGTGTGAAATTTATATTAATAAAAATCTTGGAATTGAATTGTATTAATCTTCTTCTCATACACTCTTAATCATAACATTGACATCATCGTTTCCAATTATCAATCTGTGCAAATAAAAGTCATTTAATTTGATTCCTCTAGATTTGAAATTCATAAATTAAAATACCTAGCTTTGTCCGCAGTTACTAGAATAGATTAATCCACATTAAGCATAGATTCTATAGATAGACATTACAGTGTAATTCATCTCTAAACTTATAATCATTAAACTTAAAAATAATAAAATATGTCAAAACAAGGTGCACCAAATATTTTATTAAACACCTTGTGTACAAATATTTTGTTAACAACAGTTAAATTCATAAATATTTGTATTTGCAAGATAATGTACCGTTTGAAGTTTTGTGAATTATGAAAAAATAGCAAAAATATAAAAAAAATACACATAAGACGATGGTTGGACAATAACTTTCGGAGTTTTAACGACGATTTTGATTAGAATCATCGTTGGTTTTACAACTTAAAATTTTTATGTTTTTCATTTGATTTGTATAAATTCATTGTTATTAAAGTCCACTTATAAGTTTCAAACAAAATTGTCATTGAAATCAAAATATAAAACTTACAACCAGATGATTCTAAAACTTCTTTTTAAAACTTTTTTTAACCATTATTAAAACTCGTGTGGATAATAGTGAGTCCTTAGAATAAGATTTGTTCGATATTGAGTTTACAAGATAACACATCTAAAAAAAAAAAAAAAAACTTAAATTATGTCAAATTTATATACATATTCATAAATAATAAAATTCAAACCGATTACATTTTCATTCCATAAATAAAAAAATAAAAAATAAAAAAAACTATTAAAAGCGTAATTTGACTAAATTCTTACAACGATTTTGAACAAATCCTAACCCCTCCTCTCTCTTATTGTTAATTTTATAAAAGTTTGGATCAATTTATTTAAAGAATTAAATAGAATATTAAACTTATATTTATTTAGTTAATGAAATAAATAAACTTAAGTGAATAATTAACAAATTAGATAAAAAGAAATTCAAAATAACTTATATTTATTGATGAGAGCTTCACCAAAAGTAAATTAGTTAGATTCTCAAACAAATATTAATCCTAACTAAAACTGATAAATATCTTATATACTTTTCCAGCCAGCACAATAAAATAATAACTATCAACCCCATATATGGTTTCAAAATTTATATATATATATATATAAGGGGTTCCTCTGCTCTTCGCTACGCCATCTCCTAGTCCCCAAATGAAACCCATTCGCTTTCCTCATACAATTTGTTAATCCAACACAAACTCGAAGGTTTCTCCTGAACTGTACTCTTCTCTGATTTCACTCTTTCTATACACAGATATCTCAGAATCAGCAGCACTCTGCGTTGCGCTGTGAAGGATGTGAGAAATTTAGAGCGATTCAAGTTTGTGTTGGTGTTGGAATCTTCGCACGAACTTGTTCTTCGAGAAAAGAGGTATGTACTTTCCTCTGTAACTTCTCTGTGAATGTTGAATTCTGCTGGTTCGTTTTCTCATGTGAATTTTCTCACCTTAATTATCATCTTCTCATCAATTCAAATGAAACAGATTTTTTCTTTCTCATTTCGAGGAACGCATCACTTAAACCGTTAAAACTCACTTAGAAAATGCTACAAATGTTCCGTTTTCCAAACGTTCGGCTTCAAGATCTTTGAATTTGACGGATACAGGCTTCTGCCTCAACAATAAAGGTTTACCAAACGTCAAATCAAAATCATTATTGATCCAAATTAGTTCTTAGTTTATGGATCAAATCTGATTCAATTTATTATTAGTTCACCAAATAGTTTTTGCTGCTTAATTAAAATGCTTTCAGTTTTAATCATGATATCACTTCACATATGTTCTTTTTGGAAGGGAAATAAAAACTTTGCTTGCCATAAAATAAATACTTCATTTGAATGGAGTATATTATTATAAGTCTTAATTTTTTTAATTATTATAAGTCTTAAATTCAATTACTTAATTCTATTTTAATCACCATAATGATCGGTAACACTAGCTTTTCGTTTGATATAGAATTAGAAGGCTTGTATATGATGGTTAATATATATATTGTGAGATATAAAAGCTTATTAGTACTTAATATTTTTTAGTGTCTCAAAATTTCAACAATCTCTATTTTACTTTCGTATATTCTGCACTAACATGTAATATTTTTTTTTAATTTAGATGAGTCAACGTGTATGATCATAACTTTTTATAAAGTAAATCGAATTGAGCATTTTTTTCATTAAAAAAATGAAAAGAACTATGGTTGCTTATATTATTACAAAATTGTGGTAGAAGTGGTGGAGTTGCTTTACTTTGACTTTTATTATTATGAAAAATATATAATAATAAAGATCTAGTTTTGTTTACGATATATTTTATGAATTTCTATTAGTTTGTCAACTGAAAATTTATTGAAATTTAAAATGTTAATGATTAAAGTAAATGGTATTATTACGGTTAAATAATAAAAATAGTAAAATAAAATAATATTCAGTGTGATAAGAGATGTGACGGAAGGGAATCCTAAGAGAGAGACATCAGGTAGCAGAGCAGTGTAACAATAAAAAAGAAAAGAAAGGAAAAATAAAATAATAAAAAAGATGAAAGAAGAAACTAACAGTATTAAGCTTATTATATGAAGTACCCTATAATTTATATGTTATATATGAATAAAATAAGTTTGTATAATATATAAATTAGTTTAATAGTTTCAAACTATCTCATTCAACACGCCAAATATAATTGCTGTTACTTTTACTTTTTTTACAAAACAACAAAATAAGAAGTAGTGATTGTACAATTCTTTTTATTCAATAAGATGTAATATTTTCTATGCACACAACACGAGTATAATAAATTAAATCACTACGCATTATCACAAAAAAAATTATAATCTTAATAGTTTAACGAATAAACATACAATTTTCATAGTTTATATAAGTATGATTTTCTATATGCGTGAATGTGATATTTACCCAAAGCTCGTGATTTTTCTCATCCCTTTCTCACTTTTTGCTTTCTCTTCCCTCTCTTTAATTATGAGAAAAAAAAATATGTTTTCACTTATTAAAGTTGTATTTTGATTTATTCTAGTTTATAAGGGATTCTAAAAAACGATATTATTCGTTAATTTTTGAAAAATGACACCTCCAATCTTTTGATTAAGATTGAATACATACAAAGTGGGATGTTGACAATAAAGTATGTGGCAGACAAATAATTTGGCATCACCACTATGTTGGATGAAAATTTGTCTTGCATTTATGTAGGTATCGTTTAAGTGAGTATTCGTGATTTTTATATTTGATGGCATCTATATATATATATATATATATATATATATATATATATATATATATATATATATATATATATATATATATAATATAATATAATATAACTATTACTTTTAAAATATAAATATTAAAAACAAAAATAAATTTGAAACAATATTTGTATGTTAAAAATAAATAATTTCAACAATATATTTATTTAAAAAATCGTCTTATAGACCAATAATCATGTTGTAAATGTACATCAGCCACTCCATATTTGTGGGTAAGTAAGTTTACTATAAACATTTTTAAAAATAAAATTGAATATTATTTTTATACATATTGGACTCAACCAGCAAATACGCTTATCTTGAAATAAATTAAATTTAGTTTTTCCATTTTCAGCTTAAATAGCTTTTATACATAAAAACCTTTATTTATTTTTTTCTGTTCTGAAAAAGTGAGAGTTATAATTAGGTTGGAAACAAAATGTGGAATATTAAGATATCAGATCCACTTGCAAGCATGATATATTATTAAAATTGATGTATCACATGAAAGATTTTAGACACTTTTTTCTTTTTTTTTTTAACGCGATAGAGTAGAGAAGGATGAAATTAAAATTATTAAAGTATAATATTGTAGTTAACTTAAGGTGTTATGTTTTAAATCATTTTACAGTTTACTTATATTTTAAATTAATTTACCTATAAAGTTATGTACTTGTGTCCATCCTCAATACCAATGTCATACTCTCTCACACACACTCACCCTCTCTCTCTCTCTCTCTCTCTCTCTCTCTATATATA
>Ga0209700_105425_pt1 | contig 21513 bp, 10 predicted proteins | sample SiratroredBW_FD_187528 | JGI IMG/M metagenome (GOLD analysis project Ga0209700, IMG submission 187528) | Root nodule microbial communities of legume samples collected from California, USA - Siratro red BW (SPAdes) (version 2) | ecosystem: Host-associated > Plants > Roots > Nodule | place: USA... | reverse complement strand
AAAAAAAAAAAAAAAAAAAATGAAAATGACTCATTTGACCAAATTTTGGGTGTGATATTATCGCCCATCGTAACATTACAATAGTACATAAATAATTTTAATCTTTAAATGTAGTTTGATTTTATTTTTATTTTTTTGTTAGAGAGGCCAATTTCTATCCATTTCAATACTTCAAAAAGATTATTCTTTAACTTTATTAAGAATACCTAAGTTAAAAAAGTGTAGAAAGTATTTTAAAGGAAAATATTTACTCTAGTCTTCTTAAAATATGGATAAGATCGTGTGTGTCTTTTTATATATAAGGGGCACTAAATTAGTAATTATGTGTGTGAACTTATTGAGTAGATTATAATTTCAAAGTGGAATTAGTTAGAACTTAGTGTATTAAAAAATATCCGTAACAAGACAAAATTTTAATGATTGAATCATAATTAATTACATTTTCTTCCTTCTCAAAGACAAGGTGGTCCACATTATATTTATTTGATGACATAATTACATTCATTATGAGCACTACTCTTTTATAATGTATTTTTTTACGATCAAAAAACTTTAGTGCTGTAAAATGGTATTTTTTTTTTATTTCTTCAATGTAACTCCTGCACGCATTCTTTTTATTTTTTTTTCTCTTTTTTACTTTTTTTTAATTTTCACTTTTGAGTTTTTGTCTCTAGTTGAGAAATCAAAAATTATTTCTATCCGATCATATTTCCAAATATTTGTATTTTAGTGGCATTTATGGAGAAAAATATCATCTTAATTTGGTTAAGCTCATATTGAATTTTGATGATGTTTTTATATCTTATTCTAGATTTTAAGTAGTTCTCTTACTTAAGTTAAAACTTTCTTTGGAATAAGAAATTACATGTAAGGGAAATTATTTATGTTTTTTTTATAGAACTGTATGATAAAGGATCCAGATGTGAAAGTAATGTAGTCACAATATTTTGAATTTTATATAGGATTATATGTTATAGAGCATGTTTTTAATGCTTGAGTTGGAGATGAGATTTGTATAATTTAATTAAATGGAATTTGTTCTATGTTCACATTTCTATGTTAGATTACTACATTTGAGAGTTATATTGGTTAAACTGATTTTGAACAAAATTTTGAAAATAGATTTGTGCTACTATATGAGGTTGATTTTCTGATATTTTTACTCAAGAGAACCAATTCTCGCTCAAGTGAAAATAGTCTCGCAACTCAACCTTACTTTTAGCCATGTTTTCATTCAAACGAAGAAATTTTTGCTTAAGTGAAAATAATACTGAAAAAACCCTCTCTACTAGATTGTCACTCAAGCTAAAGTATTTTTGCTTAAGTTAAAAAAATAATTTAAAAATAAAATATTCTTTCTTTCTTTCTTTTCTTCTTGTCTATATAATGGATTGGATTATATATGAATGTTTGTTTTAAATGTGAAATGAATATTAAGTTGTATATTAAATTATTTTTTTGTTTTTGTTTAAATAAGTTATATTGTATGACAATGCTTAATGAGATTGATGGAATTTGTAAGAATTTGTGATTACATATATGGGGTGATATATGAACTATTGTTTACTTTGTGTATTAAGCATTGACGCCTATGTTGTAACAAAGATCCTCTTACTTTATTGATGATCTAAGTCACATATACTAACATGTCATGTGGTGAGAAGTTGAGGCGATTATTCTTGCACATAGTAATCATATGTAAATGACTTGGGTTATAATGAACTTAACATGATCCATTCTCTTAGGTTCTCGTGTAGATCTAATTCTTGTATATTGATTAATTATTCATTTCTTGTAAGATATACTTGATACGAGTCTTTTAAAAGACATCAATTAATATTATGCTTGTTGAATATCTTTGATGTACAAATTCATATATGGCTTATATTATTGTTGTACATTGGTATTCAAAGGAGATTGAATGGTTGTCATATGTTAATCAAAATGTCTCTTTTATTAAAAAGATTATGTTGAAAATTTATTTCAATAAGTTACTCTTAGGTCTTGTTTGTTCAGGAGCAATATTTGAAAAAGAATATATATATATATATATATATATATATATATTTACCCTCTTTTTGTAAATAATTGTATTTATACATATATGTTGTGTATATTTATGTTTATATGTTTGAATTACTACAAGCTTCATCCAGACCTTCTAATGGGTTTATAATATAGTAGGTAGTTAATTTTTAGGGTGTTATATTCAAACTATAGACGTCTAACCAAGTAAGTCATACTAGACGATTTAGTACGAGTAGATCATCCATCAATTTTGATGATAGAAAAATACTTTAAGTATATTATTTGTTTGAATGAGATTAAATTATATGAACATTCTAACATATGTTTTGTGATAACTAAAGGACACATTAGATCATACAGGGAGTATAACAATAAACAACCTAATAGACTTTATGTTTATGAGTACTCAATTTGAAATTAAAATAATTTATAACAATGAAATGATTTTTTTTAGATAAATAAGTTTGAATTTTTTTTCAAATTCTATATTATTCATGTTTGAAAAACGTTTTAAGACCAATGGTCATATAATCAACTTCTTAAGGAAACAAATAAATCTAAGTTTTACAAATAATGGTGATATATACATATCTTATTCAAATTGTTTCTATAAATAGAACAAAGGGAGAAGCGCTTTGAAGATTCATACCAAAACTTTCCTTATCAAATGTTTAAGCCAATAAAGATAAACATTCTTATTGAAGATCAACAAAGATCAAGTTTTAGCTAATTTAAAAGTTTCAATGGTCATCTTATAAACCTTTGTAAAGAGTTCAAGTTAAGAACATGTATTCAATATTCACTTCTTTCTACTATACAGTGAGCTTATAGTATTCTTTGTGGGTAAGTGATGTAAAACAAGTTTAGTCCGAGTTCAAGAGGAGGGTGAATTGAACTTTCAAAAACTAAAGATGAAGAGTGTTAAAGATTGAATGAAAGTTCTTTATTAAAACTACTGAAAAATGATATTAAAAATTTCACAGCAAAAGATCAATAAATTCTAGGTTAGAATCAATCAATTGAAATATCTAACATTACTGAAAACAACAATAAGTAGTTTACTGGAATCACAAAAGCAATATACTGAACACAGTAAACACAATCAAACAGTAAAAACAATTGTTTGAAACCAGAAAGTTAACCAAATCAATCAAGAAAAAGTTTCAAATACAAAGGCGAAAACAATTTGCTGAATAGAAATGTGATTCAGAATAAACCTGAAACAATCGGATAAACAGTATCAAATTGAAGGTAACTTACACAGCAAGACACTTCAGTTAAAAACACAGAACAGGAAACAAAAATTGTTTCAAGACAACTTGTTTCCAAAAATTTTAACCAGTTAAACAGTGATAATGGAAAACAATAAGCACTTCAATACTATAAAAAACAGATTCAGTCGATTTACCAAGATTAATAACAGTTCAAAATTACACAAAATAGCACCAGTACACCGTACAATCATTTAAGCGCGATGAACAATTAACTAAGTGAATAACAACAAATATGATCAAACGTTCAAGAATAAAGAAAGAAAGATCAAGAACACAAAGATTTATACTGGTTCACCCTTCCTCAAGGGCTATGTTCAGTCCTTTGCCAACTAGCAAAGAGTTCCACTAATCAAGATCACCAAGATCAGTTTACACAATACAAAACACTTGCAACCCGCAAGCAACCACTGCTCTCAGCAACAAACAACCTACTGTATCTCACAATAACTATTCAAACAATGCAGATCCCACTGCACAGAACCAGTTACAACTTACAAACCACTATGTAATTTGTAACCACAACTCTCAATACAAAAATGATCAAGAATATTACAAATACAATTATTGTTCTACTCAACAGATTACCAAATGAATTAATAACTGAGTAGAAACACTTAGCCCTAGTGTAAAACCATTATTGTGCAAAAGCTCACTCAAAATAAGACTCCAAGATTAATGTTCTTGAGGTTGTTCTTGATGAAAATCCAATGTCGAATGTTCTCAATGTGAAAAACACATTTTTCTCTCTTAGCAAAAACACAATAGTTCGCTGAGAATTCCTTAGTATGTCTTTGAAAACACGTGCTTGTCCTTTATATAGACAAACTATTTTAATTCTGTTAAAAACTCAATCGATTGTATTAATCGTTTAATCGATTGATTTTTCTGTGACTTAGAAAATTCAACAATTTGAATTCTGAAAAAAATTTACTGAAATATTCTTTAGACTTGGATTTTCAAAACTGTAAAACTTTATTTTAAAACCTCTTAGAAATTTGTTAAGCCAAATTAACTTTGGAGCTTACTTTGAGTGATCTCTCATGTAAATCATGGTTTTGTACCAAAACCACACTCTCACACACACCCAACCTAAGTCCTAGACCAAAAATCCATCAAGCAATTCACGTTATAAGCTTTGATCCATGTAGACCCCATCATATTGTTGACTTCATCAAATCACTTAGACAACCTTGGTGCTAACAAGTGATACCCTTTATAATCCTTCACAATGTGAAGTATGCCTAATGAGCTTGAATTGTGTTATCTTTGATAGTATTCTTTTTTTTAGAGAGTTTTTAATCTTAGATAGAGATTAAGAAGTTATAACTAGGATTGGTTTGTGTATTCGCGAGAACTAAGAGTGATTTATGCACTTATTTTTAATTAGGAGTAGTTTATTACTCAATTACAATCAATTGATTATTAGTGAAACATATTAAACATTTTTTTATCTTTTTATTTTAAATGTCTTTTTTTTCTTCAAAAGTGGCTTGTCAATCCAAGTAAATTATTTTAATTTTTTTCTCGTTTTCTTTTCTAAAATTACAACTATATCTTATAATCAATTCACTAATTTATTGCTAATAATTTGTTTTAAAATTATAATTTAGTTGAATACTTATAATTAACTTTTAATATATTACATTTTATGCTAATTATATTTTAATTCATCAAGTTTTATCCAGTAATAATATTGTTTAATATATTATAAGTAGTGTTTTTGTCACTAAATATAAATATTGTATTTTCGTTCTTACAAAATTTTATAATCATATCATTTGAAAAAGATAATAATAAAATTTATAATAATAATATTTTATTTTATATACACATTTCATGTTTATTTTTTTCCTTAATTATAATTTAATTAGCCTTAAAATTATTGTTAGTACTCTCACAAGACTAAGGATTTGATGAAGCCATGCAAGACATGTCCAACAAGGCAAAGCAAGCAAGCAATTGGATGTGATTTAGGTCTTGGTTTGGTGTGAGTGGGCTTAGGCTTGATTGGCAAAGAACCTATGGATAGTCAAGGAGAAATCCAACAGCACAAAGCTCTAAAAGTGTTTGAAATGTTAAACTAAAGAGTTAGCTGAGTTTTCGATTAAACTGGTTTTTAAAATACTGCACTGGACTCAAATAAAGCAATTTTCATTTTCATGAAATCGAGTTATTCGATGTCGGGCCAAACTGAATTAACGATTTTTTGAAAAATTGAAGTTCTTGAGAAAAATCAATTGAGGCTTTTTGTTGAAGAGTAACGTTTGACCCATTCTGTGCTATTGGAATTCTTTAACACTGTGCAAAGGCCTCTTCTGAACGCCAATCAGGGAGTTGTTCTTTACCATTCTTGATCCCTTTCTGTATCAAGATTTGTGTAAATTGATTGCAAATCTGTGAAACTGTTGAAACTGTGTATTGTTGTAGGCTATAGGTTTTAGCCTGTGTGTGATTGCTGATTTGAGTGGGGACTACGGGGAGTAGGTGCTCAATTTAGTAGGTGTTTGATTCTTACGGGGAGTAAGAATTGTGTAATTGTTTATGTGTAAACAATTGATTAAAGTTAGTGAAAATTTTCTTTGCTTGAGGGGCAAAGGAGTCTGGACGTAGCCCTTGAGGAAGGGTGAACTAGTATAATTGATTATGTTCTGCTGTTCTTGACCCTTCTCTTTCAATTCTTTATTGTTCTTGCATTGCACATTGAATTTAATTGAAATATTGAATTAATTTCTGGTAATCTTGATAAAACTGGTTTAAGTTCTCTGCTGGATATTGATTTGTGCATTGTTACCTGAATTTTGTGTTGGTACTGATAAATCTGTTGTAGTTGCCAAAGAAATCTTGCTTAACTGATTGTTTTTTTTTTCTAACTTTGTATTACATATAAGATTATTGATCTGTGAGTTTACAAAGAATTGAATCTTTGGCTGAATTGTTGTTATACTGCAGAATTTGTATTCTTGTTCTATGTTCCTGGTATAACTGAATAATTGAATCTGCATTCTGAATAATTCTCAAATCTATATTAATTGCTGGTGTTAGGAAACTTTATCAGATTTGTTACTATTGGCTGAAATCAATGTAGAGTTGTGTTAAGAGTTTCAAATTTGTATTCTGTAATTTTGTTCCTCTTTTCTCTCATTCAAATTTGGAATTTTGTGTGATTCAGTTCTGAGTGTAATATTGTTATTGAAACTGTGTGAACTTGATCTGCTTAAACTGTTGTTGTGAATCTGGTGTGTGATTGTGAATCTGTTGTGTGTGTTGTTTGAAAATCTCTATCTTCCTGTAAAACAAATTGGTTCATTCGTGGTTTGAATCAATTTATTTCTTTACTGCACCTCATATCTTTAACACCAAAATTCATTAAAGTTTTTCAAATTGTGAAAACTATTTTCAAAGGTCTAAATTGGGAAAAAATCTTTCAAAGTTCAATTCACCCCCCCCTCTTGAACTCAGCCTAAAACATTTTCAATTATTATTTTATTGCCTATACAACAATAAATAAAAAGAAAAGTAATAATAGTAATAAACAACTCTACTTCTATTTAAAATAATTGCATCCACCCCTAGATAATTTCATCCAAATAAGCAATATATATTACTTATTGTATAGCAACATAGAATGGGATACACCATTTTATTTACATATCTTGGACCTAAAAATTATTAGTTTTGTTAGATATAAAACAATCAAGAAAAAAGTAATGATGATATGTTATCCATTTACTTAAAATAACCACACACATCGCTAGTTAATACAATTACATTTTTTTTATTATTTTTCTAATCTAGTTTTCATTCAAACTATAAATTACAAGTTAAATATAGGAAATAATAATATATTTTCTATTTAAATAAATATAAATATTAAATTTTAACTCATCAAACAAAAAAATATACCCACCCAAATCTACTAGAGTTTAAATTTTTGCTAATAATAATAATAATATATTATTGTTAACTGGTTCATCATCATCTGTAGTAATCTTAATGTTTTCCTTTAAATAGCTCATAGGGGGTCTTCTTCAAGATTGGCCGAATGAGTACTCTATTCAGTACATAGCATGTTGTACTAACTGCATCAGCCCAGAGGTATTTAGGCAAATCTGTTGCATTCAGCAGCATCCTGGCCAGCTCCTCCAATGATCTATTCTTCCTCTCCACCACTTCATTCTGTTGTGGAGTTCTTGGTGCAAAAAAGTTGTGCTTGATTCCTTGCTTCTCACAAAATTTATCAAATCTTTCATTTTGAAATTCGCCCCCATGATCTGATTTGATAGTAGAAATCCTACATCCTTTCTCATTTTGAATCACTTTGGCAAATTTCTTAAAAGCAGGATAAGCATTATCTTTTGTGGCAATGAATAATGTCTATGTAAACCGTGAGTAATCATCTACAATTACTAGACCATAGTAATTTCCACCTAGGCTTTTAGTTCTTGAGGGACCAAATAAATCCATGTGAAGCAGCTCAAGTGGTCTAGTTGTAGAAACAACATTAATCGATTTAAAAGAGCTTTTAGTTTGCTTACCCTTTTGGCATGCTTCACACCGTTTGTTCCTCTCAAACTTAAGCTTAGGAAGACCAATTACAAGATCCTTAGATGCAATCCTATTTAGATTATGCATGTGAATGTGTTCAAGTCTCCTATGTCACAACTAAGATTCATCATCTCGGGATAGCAAACAGTTCATAATAGGGATGATGCTTGAGTCATTAAGCATGTAAACATTACTTACTCTTTTACCTACAAGAACTGTTTCAGTAGAATCTGAATTTGCTATAATGCATTGCTCTGGTTCAAATGTAATCTTGTAACCACGATCACACAGTTGACTGATACTCAGCAGACTATGCTTCAGACCTTCTACCAGCAACACATCCTTTATGATTACTCTATATCACCAACACCAAGAATCCTTCCTCGATTGTTGTCTCCATAGGTGACGAATCCTGCTAGTTTCCATTTCAAATTAATCAATTATGAAGCCTCTCCTGTCATGTGTTTTGAGCATCCACTGTCCTGATACCACATCAGTTTATTGGATGCTGACATTTCAAATTAATCAATTGTGAAGCCTCTCCTGTCATGTGTTTTGAGCATCCACTGTCCAGATACCACATCAGTTTATTGGATGCTGACTGTTCGTGCAAAACAGATTGAGTTTAAGGATTTGGTACCCTATTAAGCTTGGGTCCAACAGTGTTAGATGTGCTTTTTGGCACCCACCTAACTAATCATTTTGGCACACTAAATTTCCTAATCCTACAGTTTCTAACAGAGTGGCCTTTTTTCATACAGTAGAAGCAGGCAATAGATTGTGAAGACTGTGATCCAGAACCTTAAAAAAAATTGTTAAACAATTTTTGCTTTCCATTGGGACCAGCTTGATAACCAATGCCAGCCTTTTCAAAAACACAATTTTGGGATCCCAAAAAAGCATTCAGGTTTGTTGTCCCCATAGAAAGTTTCGAAGCAATAGAAATCAAATAACTTACTTTACTTTGCAAAACACTACAGTTTTCACAATCAACTGGCTTGCTAGAGTTAAGTTTACTGGATTGTGTAGAATTTAAATGTTTTTCTAAATTTTCAAAATCATCTTCTGCTTTAAGTAACTCATCCTCCAATTGCTTAACTCTATTTTCCAACCAGTTGTTCATGCCTTTCAATCTACTATTTGATTGAGCTAACTTGTTAGCTTCTTCATGTGTTTCTTGAAATGCATGAAGAAGTGTGTTGTAGTTAGTACTATTAAATGAAGCGCTGGATTCGGTACTACTTACATCAGAATGTCTTCCAGCCATCATACACAGATTGGCTTCAATCTCATCTTCTGAAGAACAACTAGACGATGTAGCATTGTCCTCCCAAGCTATATACGCGCGTCTAGTTTTTCCAGATTTATTATTCTTCTTTTCAGGTGTTTTGTCTTTGGTTGCAATGCTTGGACACTTAGCTTTCATATGTCCCTGTTTTCCACAGCCAGAGCACACAAATTTAGTTAAACCAGAAGCAGATTTATTTTTACCTCTTTTACCTTGCTGATTCTTCAATCTGTTCTTCATCTTTATGAATTTCTGAAACTTTGTTGTCAACAGATTGAGGTTCTCAGATTCACTACAGTCTCTTGAACTTTCATCAGTTGATTCCTGAACAGCAGTCCTAGTTTTGAGTGCCAAGCTCTTGGTCTTTTTCTCCACTGTTTCCATTTCTTTCAACCTGATCATCTCCAGTTCATGTTCCCTCAATTTGCCAAACAGCGCTGCAGTTGTAAGTGTTGTCAAGTCTCTAGTTTCTGAAATTGCTGTGACTTTAGGCTGTCAGCTCCTGTCCAAACACTTCAGAATCTTGATATCAAGCTCCTCTTTAACAAACTGCTTGCCCAGTCCAATTAGATGATTGACAATGTATGTAAATCTCTTTTGGACATCAGCAATGGTCTCTCCCTACTCTATTTTGAACAGCTCGTATTCCTGGATCAATGCATGTTTGCGTGCTCTCTTCACATCAGTGCTACACAATCATACTGCATTTTCTTGTTCTCAATATCAGTTATCTCATCAAAGCACTTAGCAGTAGACCACCATCAACAACATGCATAAGAATGAATGGATCATTTACTATGGCATTCCAAATGCCACGATCAATAGATTCAATGAAGATTTTCATTCTCACTTTCTAGAATTGATAGTTTACCCCAGAAAACATAGGTGGTCTATTAATAGATGCACCTTCAGCAAAAGCTAACTTGTTCTCAGCCATGCATCGAAATCTTGACTAGGATTCAAGATCCTAGCTCTGATGCCAATTGTAAAATAAGGTTTAGACCGAGTTCAAGAGGGGGGGTGAATTGAACTTTCAAAATCTTGTCGCAAATATGATTTGTTCTTGAAATAGAGAATGAAAATTCTTAATTCAATCAATCAACTCGTGTAATTCTGGACTATCCAGTAAACAATCAATTGTGCATAGTGGAAATTGTTAAAGATAAACCCATAAAATAGTTTACAGTATAGAAATGTGTTAATCCAGATTCAAGATGATTAAACACAATCCAATAGATTAGAAATAACCCAGAAACACAGTTGATTCAGATATATGAAAACAGATGTTCAGAATATAATCAACAATATGATCATATTTTAATCCAGTCAATTTAAATGATAACAACAGTTGAATAAAAGAAATCAAGAAGAGTAGGGAGAAAAGCAAGAACACAGAATTTTTATACCGGTTCACTCTTCCTCAAGGGCTACGTCCAGTCCTTTGCAAACTAGCAAAGATTTCCACTAAAAAGATCACAAGATCAGTTTACAACCCTTGCTCCCAGCAAGTTACAAACTGCTCCCAGCAATAAACCCACACCTCACTGAACCCCTCAGCTAGTGTGTAACCAGTGCAGAAACTCACTACACCACAACACTTGCAGTTCGCAAGCAACACTGCTCCCCGCAGCACTCACACTCTACTGAACCCTTTAGCAGATGTGAGACCAGTGCAGAAACCCACTGCACCAGCTCAATTACAGACCCAGTAATTGAAAACAGCAAACAGATTACAAAACAATAAGATCAGGAATTGATCACACAGTACTTCTACACATAACAGATTACAAAGAATGAAGATCAGGTGTAGAAGAATTAGCTTTGGTCCAGAACCAAAGTTGCAAGAACCTCACTCAAGGATGCTTTAATGATTCACGTTCTTGGAGGTTTCTTGATTTGAAAAGCTTTGCCAAAGGATGATCTCACAAAAGGGGCGCTATATCTCACTTAGAAAATCTCAAGGAATGCTTTTCGAAAATCTTAGATGTTTGAAAATGATAATGCCCATTTCTTTAAATACCCAAATCAGTTTTAAAAACAGCTTAGCTATCACAGTTCAATTAATTGAACAAACCATTCAATTGATTGAATTGACCGTTAGTTGACCAGTCAAAGATTCCAGTAGTAACAGGAATAGCTGTCACATTCAATCGATTGTTTTAGAAATTCAATTGACTGAAAAACCTTTTCCAACAAAAACAGTTTGGGCTATTTTTCTTAAAACCAGTTTTAATAAAAATATTTGTGAATCTCTTAGCACCTCAGGAATGATGAACCATGCCACTAATGATTAAGGACTAAGCCAACACCAACACCCAAACCCAACTAAGGACCAAGACCGAATCACCCAACCATCTTCATGTTGGCTCAAAGTCTTCACTTGAATAATTCTGGTCCAGGTTGGTTCCAACAGATTCTTCATGAGGCAGTCTTCATCAACTCACTTGCTAGGCATTGATCTAACATAGTCCAGATTCAATCTATCAGAAACTTCAGCAAGCAATGGTCTTTATTGACTTCATCAAATCACATGCTTAGCCTTGGTGCTAACAACGTTGCCTAGGATGTCGTTGTTGTCCCTCATATTGGAGCCTGTGTTCTATGATATATGGAGTAGTTTTGCTTTGTATTGCATTCATATAATTTAGATGGCTAAGGATGACCGTCCTCCAATGACACCACCTGATGCACATGCAAATGTTGGGGTGGCGAACCTACAGAGGACATTCAGACAGAGCTTTTGTTGTAGTAAGAACTCATCACTTATTATGTACATGTTTAATGTGGTTCAAATACAATTTTTTTATTTTATAGGATATTTGTCATAGAATTGCAACCAGATTGCAATTGATGGTTGACGAAGGTCACGTTGTTAAGGGTATGCTTATGTGGGAGGGACATAGATAAATCTCATGCAGGTAAGGAGAGTGATAGAGGAAAGGGTGTGTATGTTATGAAGCTGTAACGTAGACGTCGTTGATCATCTTTTATTTTGAGTTATGTAGTTATATGTTTTTTAGACTCGTACAACTTGTTTACTTTATAACATTTGTTTGTGTTATATAAAATTTTAAATTTGTTTTATATTTAAGTCTTCCTTGCATTGTAAATTAAATTAGTGGGTATGGACAATAATCAAATAATTGTATGCATACTAAACTTAAAATCCTTACATAATATTGAATAATTGAAATACAAAGTGTAACTGACAAATGTCGTCTAATGGCCATTGTCTACATAAAAACTTGCATTTGAGTAGTGTAATATGATGACGAAGCTTGATTGCTCAGATAACAATGGGTAGAAGACAATGTATCTGTTGATGAAATCGGACAATCTTCTTGCAATTTCACCTGTAATAATTCACACACAATATAAGTTAAATAAGCATTGTTGAGTTATCATGCCTTCAATTGAATTGTACCTTCACAAAATGATTTCCACAAATGTTCCAATTGAAATAATACAATGGTGGCTCAAATCAATTAATGGTTGGGTCCTTCAAGGGAATTGAATATTTTAGAGATAAATAGACAAGAATGATGTTATATCATTGACAATAACATATCCCACAACTGGTATGCTCATCCACTTATATGTACCTACCTGCTAATAAAACAAATCAATGAAATTAATTCAAGAGGCAACGACAGGAAATAAAGTACATGAAATACAATGATTGTATATACTATTGACATTCAATCAACAAGAAGTGAGTTTTTCCAATTTTCATATTGTTGATCACCTATAAAAAAAAAATTGGTATATTCATAACACCACTAACTAAGTTCTTCAAACAAGTTCATAAGCACAACAATCCATGACTCCTCTCCCATAATCAATAAGGCAGCAACAACACAATAACCATAATGATCATCAACCTTTACATCAACAATCAACATTGTATGGATGAAACCGTATAGGAAATTGATCCAACAAAGGGATTGATTTTGTTTCAGAAGTGTCTTTCATGACTCCCTTGGTATATTTCCATCTAGATAAATTATCATGTTGTGAATGTAAGGTATTAACATGCTTAAAATAAGATGAGATTCGCTTAGTTTATGTTCCAAATTTAATAGCACAACCTTTTTATGAACCTTTTTTTTTTTTTTTTACTTTCTTAGTTGGTGCACACAAAGATGTTATATTTGGATATGCAATTTTGCACAACTTATTTTTTATGTTAACCTTACTAGCAATGTTAAACTCTTTAAAGAGATTTGAGATCATATCAAACTCCTATTGGATTGACAATTCTGTTAAACATTCATCAAATGAAATATCCAAAAAACTTAATTGTGTCCATTAGACATATACTACATTAAATAAAGCTAATTAACAAGAACAAGGAAGGTCATGAGTAGATGTAAGGGTACAATCATAATGAGTTTTATCTAACCTAACATAATAACTCGATCTTTCTCTTCTACAATATGTTGTAAAACATATTTTAACACAAAACCAAGCAATTGTTTGTACGATGTCACATTAAAGACATGAATCACCACATGAAGACTCTTGCGAAATGATTCGTTTGTATTTACTTCTTCTCTCACAACCTAATAATATATATGTCTTTCTTTCTTGTTTTCTATTCAAAGCATTCGAGCTTAATATAACAATAACAAAACCAAACTCGTAAGCAACTTTTCTTGTCCACTTCAAGAGGTCATCCCTAGTAGTAAATACCTACAAAAAAGGATGACAACTTCATATTTCGCTCTCCAAATACACTTAACAGATAAATAATATGTAAATAAGTTTGTTATAGTGACCTTTATCTCATCTGTCATAGACACATCCATACATTCATTAGCCTTATATTCATTATCTTATAAAATACACGATATTGAGTACTCTATATCAACGTCATCTAAACTTTCACACACAACAACCTCATCTAGTATCCCCATGTAAAACTCTTATTTCTATAAAAAATTTAGCTTAAGTTAGAAACAAAACATCACATATCAACACATTCCGAAAAGTCAATTCTAAAATAAAAAATAATACGTTCTAGAAATTCAAAATCCAAATTAATAAATATCAATTCATTAAAAACTGAAATTTTCTATTCCAAAATATGGTTTTAAGAATGAAAATTACACTTCAAAAATTACATTTCTAGAATTCATAATCATTGTTGTGGATTTTGAATTCCAAAAAGCATTTCTTTTCTATTCTGAAATTGACTTTTTGAAACATAAACCATCATAAGCTCCTGGATCAATATTCTAGAAATCTTTGAAACTTCAGATACGATAATGCATGTGTATTACTTCTATAATGAACATGATACTATTCCAGAGAAATATTCCAGAATACAATGACAAACACCACAAACTATTCTGGATTATCGTTTCCAGAACATCCCTCACAATTCCAAAAACTCTTTTCTGGAAGGCATTGGTTAACACGTTCACGAATGCCAATTCTGAAAGTCCCTTTTTAGACTCTAATTTCTGAAAATCACATTTCACCATTTCACCAAACTTTACTAAAAAAACAACCCTTCATACTTGAAATCACTTACCGTTGCTTTATACAATACCAGCATGTCCACCACGCGTTGGATTTATCCCCTTCCTCCACCACCCACCTTCAACTAGCTCCACCAACTCTTTCTTTCATGGAGGTCATGTCTTTGAAATAAAACCCGTAAGGACAAGATTGGTATTTCAGAATTTGTGAGGAGACAGGTTCAAATTGAGGGGTGCAGAAAGAAAAAGCGTTTAACAAATTGCAAATATTATCAAGCCCACGACCCAATTACAATATGATTAAAATGTGGAAATTTCTTCCTGCACCCCCATATATTCTTCCTACGACGTTATATTTTCAAAATACGTATTACATCCTTGCTGATTTATTTGTTTTTTGAAGAAGCCTCCAAACTCCATTTTTGTGTGCTTCAGCTCCGTTATTGTATTGCTGATGTGGAGATTTATTTGCAGAGTTGTAGGACAAGATTTTCCAGAGCTTGAAGGTAGAAAGATTATCTGGTAACTATTATTTTTTCTTTCATGTTTTTTTGAATGGTAGCGAGATTTACTAGTTTTTTGTGTTTTTTTTTTCGTGCTATTTATAATGTAAAATATGTATGTTAAACTTTACAATTTAGAAAAAAAAATGTATTATATTATATTATATAATTTAAAGTATATATCTAAATAAAAATATATTTTAGATTATATAATTCAAAATATATTTTAGTTAATTACTCACATTTTTTTAAGATTCTTATGGACATCCCAAATTCTGTGTTTCAGAAAATTTAAGAATCGAACTAGAAAATAACTCACAATGAAAAATGAATGATAAAGAAGGAAAATTTACTAACAAAAGCTTACGGAGACAATAATGACTCACATGTTGAGGATCAAAGACTCACGAATTGAGAAGTAAATCAGATAGAGAAATGTATGAAAAAATATATAAAATTTTTTATTAATTTTATAATTTAATCAAAAGATATTGTATTCTTTTAAAAACATCTATAAAAGTATAGAGTCATTATCAAGACTTATTCGAACGAAAAGAATAATAATTGTGGACACTATTGGGTAGATCAAAGACCCTTTTATCAACCATGCAAAATAAAGTTCAGGGTTGGAATACTTAATAAGGGGTAGTTTGTGTTTTTCGGCTTTGTAAAATATAATCTTCCAAATACACATTTCTATTTCTAAATAGTGTGAAATTTTAACTTGGATGATTATGAAAACCAAATAAGATAGGTTAGATAAATTGGGAAGACCTTCTCTTAGACTTGATAGTGGTACAAAATTATAATTAAATAGGTTAAATTGATAAAAGAAAAAGTGAATTAGAAAGTAATAAGTTGCACTTTTTATTTTTTTAAAAGTCAATAAATTGTATATAAATTTATTATTAATAAATATTTATATATATTACAGAAAATTACATTTAAATATGATACAAGTCTTTTATTTAAATTTTTATACGTATTTTGACGGTTAAGAGCTAACATTGAATTATGAGATATTAAAACAAACTAACTTACAAAAAGTGTGGCTGCTGGGATTCGAGCCCAGGTCTCCACGGCCACAACGTGGAATTCTTACCACTAAACTACAGCCACTTTTATTCCTACAGCACTTTTTAAGTAAACAATCTAAGTAAAATAATTATTTAAAATATATTATAATAGTAAGAAAAAGTGGAATTTATTTTACCTAAGTTGAAAATAGAACGTTTACTTATTTTATATTTTAATAAAGTTACATTTAATTTATTTATTTTATTTAAAAAATATCATATTTATAAAATTTAAATTAAAAAATCAAAATAAAATTTGAAAATAAATAATTTTAGAATTTTTATTTAAAAACATTTTTATAAAAATCATAAGGAAAATGAAATTACAGCATTAAAAATATAATAAAGGTGAATATTATTTATTATAGATATGTAGGAAGTATATGTCTATTTGAAAAAAAAAGTAAATGTTATTTTATAAAAATATACAAGAAATAAGTGTCTATTTTAAACTAGAGTTACCTGTATAAATGATATACAATTCTTCAGTAAATATTTAATTTGGCGTCATACAGATTGAGGTCATGCGTTTTCGAAAAAATTTCTATTGTGTAATTAAATGTCACAGTGACATGTTTCTTAATTCTACATTGCTCATGTCTAATATATAAGGTTTGAGGCACATTCCAAGATTTAAATGCTTGTAAATGAGTCGTTTGAATAATTCATTGTTTTGTATTTAAATTTTTTCTGGAAAAAATGCAGTTTATAATTTTATCCACAAAACTCTTCTATATTAGAAAAAAATCAAGGAAACAACAAGAAAAAAATCTAAAGAAACTTAGATCAATCACAGAGATAATTTTATTTTATATAGACTTTCATCATATTAATGTAAATCAAGGTGGACAAACTAATAAAAGAATTGATGGAAGATTGACTTCTAATTTGCATGCACCACTTGTTTTCTTCCTCTTCTTTGAATTTTCTCGTTGGATATGGTGCATAAATGATGAAAATTGGAGTAAAACCTTGTAGGTTCAATCCAAGTCGCACAATTTTAAATTTGAGATGGTGATATAGTTGAATTTTTAGAGTAAAGTTAGACTAATATTTAGGAAGAAGTCTACAAAAATATCTTGAGAAAGACTAATATAGAGAGAGCTTAGACAAGTTTGATTGGCCGAAAAATTTATATAGCGATTCATTAGCCTCATCAAAATTCATTTTACATGTTGAGAACACCTTTATTCATAAGCTAAAATATGATTAACTCTAGCTTATTTTGTCATTTTTTTCAAAATCCTCTCAAATGAAAGGTTGAAATGTCACTCCCTAAGAGGAAATCCTCTCAATTGGTAGCATGACAAGTGTCACTAGGTAGCTTGCAGCCTAAATAACTCTCCAATGAAAGGTGGACAAGTGGCATGAAGACACTTGGAAGGCAATCTTCGAAGGTGGCACCTAGTAACTTCATGAGTGGGGCCCATATTTCTTATGTGGTGCCTATTTAGACTTTGCAATCTTCATAAGTGGACGACTTATATGGCTTTTTATACAAGGTCCAATGCCCAAAATCTACTAGGCCCAAAATACAAGACACAAAATCTATTCCTACACTATTTTGTACAATTTTATTTTATAGATTGCGGTGTTATATTCTTGATGTTCCAAATACTTTAAAATGATCTTTTCAAGGTTTAACTTGGGCCCAAACAACTAATTGGAGGTCCAAACAAGTCCAATTAGACTCAAACTCCTAATTAAGCCTCTAGCTTTGTAACCTCTTTATTTTATCTGCAACCTTAGAGATGGTCCTCCATCAATAATACCCATCAAACAAAACCTAAAGCCATAAATTTTCTCTCTATAAACCTATGCTCGCAATCAGATCCAAACAGTCATATACTTCAATACACCATTGGAAAACTACTATATTATTAATAGTAAAAGATCATGCACACTAATGTTAGCACCAAGGCTAAGCATGTGATTTGATGAAGTCAATATTGTGAGCACTAAGGCTTAGCATGTGAAGCTGATGAAGACTGCCTCATGAAGAATCTGTTGAAACCAACCTGGACCAGAATTATTCAAGAGAAGACTGTGCCAACATGAAGATGGTTGGGTGATTAGGTCTTGGTCCTTAGTTGGGTTTGTGTGTTGGTGATTGGCTTAGTCCTTAATCATGAGTGGCATGATTCATCACTTCTGAGGTGCTAAAAAGATTCACAAATATTTTTATTAAAACTGTTTTTAATAAAAATAACCCAAAATGTTTTTGCTGAAAAAAGGTTTTTCAATCGATTGAATTTCTAAAACAATCGATTGAATGTGACAGTTATTTTTGTTACAACTAAAATACAGTTATTGCTGTTACAACTGAAACCTTTGACTGGGTCAAAGTAACGGTCAAATTCAATCGATTGAATGGTTTGTTCAATTAATTGAATTGTGACAGCTAAGTTGTTTTTAAAACTGATTTGGGTATTTAAAGGATTGCGCACTATCATTTTCAATTAACAAAAACTTTCGAAAAGCATTCCTTGAGATTTTCTAAGAGAGATATTGCCCCTTTTGTGCGATCATCATTTTGGCAAAGCTTTTCAACTCAAAAAACCTCCAAGAACGTGAATCTTTAAAGCATCCTTGAAGTGAGGTTCTTGCTACTTTGGTTTTGGACCAAAGCTAAGTCTTCTACACCTGATCTTCATTCTGCGTAATATGTTTTGTGTAGAAGTACTCTGTAATCTTTCCTGATCCTGTTGATCTGTAATCTGTTTGTTGTTTGCAATTACTGGGTTTGTAATTGCGTTGGTGAGTGGATTTCTGCACTGGTCTCACATCTGCTGAAGGGTTCAATAGAGGGTGAGTACTGCTGGGAGCAGTGTTGCTTGCGGACTGCAAGTGTTGTGGTGTAGTGGGTTCTGCACTAGTTACACACTAGCTGAGGGGTTCAGTGAAGTGTGGGTTTACTGCTGGGAGCAGTTTGTAACTTGTTGGGAGCAAGGGTTGTAAACTGATCTTGTGATCTGTTTTAGTGGAAATCTTTGCTAGTTTGCAAAGGACTGGACGTAGCCCTTGAGGAAGGGTGAACCAGGATAAAAATTTTGTGTTCTTGCTTTTCTCCCTACTCTTCTTGATTGCTTTTATTCACTGTTGTCATCACTTAAAATTGACTGGATTAAAATTTGTTCATACTGTTGATCATACTCTGAACATCTATTTACATAATCAATTGTGATTCTGAATTGTGTTTAATCTACTGGATTGTGTTTAAACATTTTAAATCTGGGTTAACACATTTTTACACTGTAAACTGTTTTCTGGGTTTATCTCTGATATATTTCGTTGTGCATAATCGATTGTTTACTGGACAGTCCAGAATTACATAGTCAATTGATTGAATAAAGAACTTTCATTCTCTACTTCAAGAACAAATCAGATTTGCGAAAAGTTTTTGAAAGTTCAATTCACCCCCCCTCTTGAACTCGGTCTAAACCTTATTTTACAACTAAAATCACGTATTGAACAATAATGCTCCTAAAGTGTTAAACATGTCTTAATATATATATCTCGAGTATAATAGAAAATTGTTATAAATGTTAACATGCTAAACACACTGGATCATCATATATAAACCAGAGTAGACTACCTAGCTAGAAGGCTACTAGATGTGCTTACCAAGCAAACGTATGAAACACACTTGATCACTAGAGTCTTTTATACCTACTACAAACACTTAACTAGTAGTGGACAACCTTTTAATCTTAACACTACTAGATCATCTAACAAAAAAAAAAGATGATGTTTTTTCCTCTTTATAAGATGTTCATTATTTAAAGTCATAATTCTCCACCTTGACTCCAAATCATAAAAGAACCTTCTTCGTCATTATTATTTATCTTCAAACAAGAAATTAATCAAATCTAAGCAATGTTTGACTTATATCTTAACAAAGACTTCATAAACACATATTCAAGATCATCCTCTACAGTTATTATCATGGGATAACTCTTCAAACTCATTGCATAAGCTTCTACAACTCAAAGTATAATTTGATAACTGAGAAAGAAAGTCACAAATGAAACCAATAGAAAGGAATCACACACAAAAATAATATGATTCAATTAAAGTGTTAATAAACTTCAATCTACATCCATGGAAGGATTTACTATGACAAAGTTTATAACTCAGTTTTTCTCTCAATTAACTTTAGCTCAACTCACAACTTTTTTTGTTAGAGTTGAACAACAATTCTTAGTTTACAATAATTGTCAGTTTAGGTTACTATTTATATAAAAAAAACTATTATAACTAATTTTCACGAAAGCTAAAATGTCACTTAGATAACTTTTCCATATGGTACTAGTCTTGGTAGAAGATGAGAGACTAAATATTCTAGTGAGACTATTCACCATATATGCTACAAGTTATATACCTCAACTATAAGGTTTGGTGAAGTTAGACGATCTAAGATTTTAATGAACCAATATTCATATTTTATCATTACAATATTAATCTATCTAGACTCAACAACATTTCTAAGGAAGTGTTAGCAAATATTAATGTGTCCAGTTCTCTCGTGATATATCTGATGATCAATTAAATCTATAACTCTTTGACCATCATAATGAGTAGTCACATAATCTTGCATTATAGACAACTCTCGTATCCCCTTCAACTGTAAAGTCTTCTTCACCCCTTCTATAAGTGTAATATACTTTTCCTGAGTTATAGGTAAAGTCACCACTAATTGTAAGTTGGCCTTCCAACAAATGTTAGTCCTAAATAGTGTGAATGCATACCTATAAAAAATTCTTTTGTATTCATATTCCTTGTATAATTTGCATCCATAAAACCTTTAATCGCTTAACTACCATGAGCATACTATTTATACACCAAATCAAACATTATTGTTCCATTCAAATATCTCAATGCTTATTTGAAAGCCTCTCAATATGCACACCCAAGATTGGTTGTATAATTTCTAACAACATGACCTTGATCTGGTATTAATACAAATCATCTCATTCATGATGCTTCTTACTTCATTAGCATATGAAAAAGTCTTTATCTCCTTCTTTTCTTCTTCATAACCAGGAGCCTAGGTAACTAAGAGTTTTGTGTGATGACCCAAAGGTGTACTTACTGAAAACGTTTTAGGCTGAGTTCAAGAGGGGGGGTGAATTGAACTTTGAAAGATTTTATTCAATTTAGACCTTTGAAAATAGTTTTCGCAATCTGAAAAACTTTAATGAATCTTGGTATTAAAGATATAGAGTACTGTAAAGAAATAAATTGATTCAAGGCACGAATGAATCAATTTGTTATACTGACAGATATAAGCACACAGCAAATTCTCAATCACACTGA
>Ga0209700_105424_pt1 | contig 21513 bp, 4 predicted proteins | sample SiratroredBW_FD_187528 | JGI IMG/M metagenome (GOLD analysis project Ga0209700, IMG submission 187528) | Root nodule microbial communities of legume samples collected from California, USA - Siratro red BW (SPAdes) (version 2) | ecosystem: Host-associated > Plants > Roots > Nodule | place: USA... | reverse complement strand
TAATCTCAAAATCTAGGGATCTAGAAAAAGTTATCAGAATAAAACCAAATTTTAGTATAATCTTAATTAAGTTGAGAGAAGTACTTTTCTCAACTGTCCCTACTAAGATTGATGACAATAACCTAAGAAAAAATAGAGAATAACGGATCTTTAGAGCAAATATGAACTTACTCTGTTTGAGATTCTGATCGGTTAGAAATGATCCCTAACTCCCCAGCTACTGCAGAGTATGATCAGAATCTAAAATAGATGAGATATGAGGAGAAAAATTAGAGAGAAGGGAGAGCTTGAGAGAACGAGAGAGAGAAAAGAAAAGGAACTGGAGGTGCAGACACATGGATTTTACTTTTATAAGGTTTCTGTGCCTTACATGACGCAGTGTATAACTCAAACATTAGTTTGTAACACGAGTCAGATAGATGTTGAGGTGATTCTCTCTCTTCTAAAAGCATATCGCTCAAACATCAACAAGATATTCATAAAATATTACTTATGACTTAACAATTAGGTGTATACAAGTCATTGCATGTAGCGATGTGTTATACATGGTACAGACTCTCAGGCATTGATTATTGAATGATCTTTCTAAAACTTGCTTGATTATGTTCCAACACATGGTGGTTTCTCAAGCATTAACCTTAACATGATGGACGTTTAAACAATGAGATGTTCGTAAGAGTATTGCTCTCAAGTTGCATTTCAATCAAGTGAAAGGTATGTCACTCCAGCAAAATGGATGTTATCTTATTTGTGTTAATGAGCTTGCTCAAGTGAGAAGAGCTCGCTTAAGCAAGGATATATCAATGTGATGTGATGTTATTATGTACGACTTTAGTCACATTTCATTTATTGCATGGTGTGTAAAAGGTGAGATTAATTATATATGTTCTTGATATATATTAATGTTGAGATGCACAACATAATGTATGCATGACATATGTCCTTTTTCAATGGTGAATCTTATTTAGATAACTTATAGACATATATATGGATTGGTATATATGTATACAAAGATTAATCTTGAATGGATGACCCTGATTGAGTGGTTTGCATGAATCTTGATGAGTGATGTAGGAATATACGGGGTTGTATCGTGTCTTGGGTAGTAGTGATAAACACAAAACTCGTGTTAATATATTGGTTTCACTAGTGTCTAGTCACGTAGACAAGATTAAGTGATGAGAAGATAAGAGAATCCTTAAGGTTTTGTGTAGAAGGTAATGTTGTAATCTCTTATATGGGTTAGTTTATGACTCTTTAGTATCAAACCTCTTGATGTATCTTTCCTCAAAACACCTAACAATGGTATCTGATGGTTCATCTTGAAAATCAGCTCTAATGAATACGTGAGTTATGATGATATGAATATGATGTTGATATTATATGTTGATATATTTAGTTAGTGTAATTCATTCTTACATGTTTGTCTATATTTTTTATTGCTATGATCATACTTAATACGATAATATAATGTTATTACATGTAGAAGTAGATGTGAACATACTTCTAAATAATGTTAATCTTTTGATGTATTTTCCTTCTAGAGATATAAATATGTACACAATATTTTTTTAATTATCATAATAACAACATTTTATAAAATATTATTACAATAAATTATTTATGTTCTTTATTTTCAAACCATGACTTATGACGAATTATTAGAATATTCTTTATATTCTTTAACAAAAATGATTTCAACCACAATTTCATTTCTAATTTTCTTTTCCATAAGAATAAAATGACTAAATGGAAAAGAAAGAATGATTTTACTATAAGAATTGACCATACATAATTTTGCAGCAAATTACTTTTAAAATATTATAATTTTTATTTTTAAGCAAATTTGTTATAAAACTTTACTTTGATAAACATTTTTTATAAACTTATTGGCAAAAGAGTTACCTTTAAAATAATAAATAATTTTTTATTTTTATAACTTATATGTAATTTTAAATTGTATATCATCTCATGTCAATACGAATATAATTTTTTTAAAATAATTTTCCAATATTATAATTTTCTCGTGGAGTAAAACATTAATATTTCATTAAATAAACAATAAAAAATTATTAAATGATAATAAATAATTCTTAATTAGTTTATATTGATACTTTTAATGATGATTTAAAGTTTTACTCTATGGCATGATTATTGAAATATTTTTAAAATTACTGGTGCTAATAAAATTAATTAGACTTATAAATTTGATTTGATTGATATTATTAAATCATAAACAACATTTATTTTTCTTCTACATATTTATATATATATATATATATATATATATATTTTATTGAAACGTATAACAAAATTTAATATTTTTATAAAATTTATTATAAATTTAAAACGTTTCAAATTTGATTTGATTGATAGAATTTATTATAAAAAAATATCTTGATTGTATTTTTTTCTATAAATTGATATGGTTTCTCTTAAAACATATAACTTTTTTTTCTTTTTTTTCTATAAATTGATATGGTTTCTCTTAAAACATATAACAAATTGTAAAGTCTATATAAAATTTTGAGATAAGTTTTAGAGATAGAGAGAAAAGTGATGACAAATAAAGAGATGAAGAGAATTGGAATTGTGATTATAATGATGATTGTGTTGGGTTGCTCACAAGCCAATGACATTACAGCTGATAATTGTCCTCTGAAATGTGCTATAAGTTGTCTAACATCTAGGGTTCCATATCAAGAATGTTATTCGGATTGTATGAATAAATGTAAGAATCCTCCTGAAGTTGAAGTGTACTACAATTGCATCAATAGTTGTAGCAGGACGAAATCTGGTTCTAACATTATTGGTATTTATTTCCTTACAACATTAATTTTTTTGTTAATCTTTGTGTTATTTATGTTTGATTTGATTATGTTTTTGTATCTTTTTAATAATTAAGTTTTATGTATCAGGAGATCGTGATGGTCAGAGGAATGATGTGAATTCTTGCTTACAGAAATGTCATGTAAGGTTATGATTTTACAAAGAATTTGCCAGAAATAATATTATACAATTCTACTGTAGAAATAAATATTAATTATTAGTAATATCTCTTCTTTTATTTTTCAAAAACCTTTTGTCTGTATTAATTTTTTTTATATTCTTATAGAATATTAACTGGTACTTGCAAGTAGTAAAATGGATATAGTTTGCTGTTAACCAAATATTATATTGATAGAATTTGACTCATTTCATTTCATTTGAATTTGTATATAACACGTATAATAATATGCAATGTGAACTAAATAATTTAATGATATATTCATTTAACTTAGACTATCAATAAAATCTAGATATATCATCTTTTGATATCTTTAGTTCAAAATTTATACTATATTTTTATCAAATCTAATTATCTTTTGAACTAATTTCTTCTCACACAACTTCCTGCACCGATATTCATCTCACTTATAAAGTCACACATAAAAATAGGTAAATTTGTAACACATTATATCCGTTAACATACATAAGAAAGTTATTTCATAATGAGACAATTTTATCAAAAGACTTACCTAATTTACTTTTTATATATTTTTTCTTTATTTAACGAAATAGTAATGTTAAATAATATATTTTACTTTCCAATTTTAAGGTAATTTTTATTGTAATATTCATATGAGGAATTTTAATTTATTTTGTATAGATTTCATTATCTATATCACTTTTAATATTTTGGTGTAGAAGAGTTTATAAATTAGTAATTTTTTTTTCTAAAGTTGTTGAAAGAGTTTTTTTAAGATAATTTTTTTTGTTATTATATTATAAAATCTTATTTAAGATTTTGAGTCTTAAATATCATACGATATAAATAAATTTATCAATAAATTCTAAATAATTTTACACATATCAATAAATGTAGAAGTTATTTTTTACACATATTTAATTGAAAAAATAAAAATAACCAAAAAAGAATGAAGAATAAAATGATTTGACTAACTTAAAGTTAATTTTTTTAAATAGAGAAACAGAACATATTTTTTAATTATAGAATATATTTTCTAATTACTGTAGTTATCTTTTACACATATTTAATTGCAAAAAAATCTTGGATTAACTCTTCATGTATATTTTAGAAAAACCGAAAATTTGAATACAAATAAATAATTTATGTATTGATGCTATAAATAATTATTTATAACTAAAAATTTTAAATAATTATTTTCAGTTATATATTTTAAATAATTATTTGTAATTAAAACTTTTATTTAAATTAACTTTTAAGTTAAGTAATAAAAATAATTATTCCAAAGTACAAAAGATGTGTTATTTAAAATGAATGTCGCTGATGTAATTAATATAAAAAAATTGTCCATAAAAAAACTAAAAGAAAGAGAAGATCAATAAAAACTATCTCTTTCATCTTAAAAACATTTATCATATATGAAAAAAAAACACAAGATAGAGTTTACTAAAAAAAATAAATCGATATAATCATGAAAAAATATACAAAGTTGTAAAATAAATAGATCAATTGTATATATTTTATATATATATATATATATATATATATATATATATATATATGAAAAGTCACTTATTATTTAACCTATATGTTAACAAATCTTACAAATAATATTTGGTCATCAAATTATCCATCTGAAAATCAATTTATTGTTTAACAACAATTTGAATCATATGATAATCAATTTATGATTGGATAGTTTCTTATACATTTATCTCCAAATAGTTTACAAAAAATTTTATTGGTTTTTCAGCACTTAATACTATCTTCCTCCGTCTAATTTAGACTATCAATAAAATCTAAACATCTCACCTTTCTATATTCCTAATTCAACACTTATACTATATTTCTATCAAATCATGTATAAATAGTTTATGTTCTTTATTTTCAAGTTATGATTTGTAATGAATTACTGGAATATTCTTTTAAAAAAGATAGACTTCAACCACATCTTCAATATTATTTATTTTCTATAATAATAGAATGACTAAATGAAGAAAAAAAAAATGAATGATTTTAGTGTGAGAGGCCTTATGTTTGATTACACTATTTACAGAAAAAAATTGACTATAAAATACATAATTCACAATTTTACTGCAAATTAATTTTAAAATATTATAATTTTTATTCTAAATCAAATTTGTTATAAGACTTCACTTTAATAATTATTATTATTTTGTATAAAATTATTGGTCAAAGTACCTTTAAACAATAAATAACTTTTTATTTTTATAGCTTAGATGTAATTTTAAATTTTATATCATCTCATGTCAACATGAATATGATTTTTTTTTCTAAAATCTATATCTTAAATTTATAATTTTATATACATTACCATAAAATTAAGATGTAATTGATTGGATTTTAAAATAGCCTATTTTTCTTGTGCAGTAAAAGATTAATATCTCATTAAATAAACAATATAAAATTATTAAATGATAATAATTATTTTAATTAGTTTATATTGATACTTTCAATGTTTACTAAAAGTTTTATTCTGTGGCATGACTATTGAAACATTTTTAAGATTACCCATACCAATAAAACTAATTAACTTATCACACTTTTTTACTAATCTTATATTTTTACTGTTGTTAATACATATTTTTTAATTAATTAATTACAACACACCACACGATTTTTAAGATATGACAATTAAAAAAAAAATAAGATATAAATTTGAACCAGTATAGTGGAAAGATAAAGAGTCCTATCACTAGAATAATTCATTAATTATAAATTCTCAGTTTTTTTATTTAATAACAACACAAATAATTATATAATAGAGGCCTGAAAGAAAAATAAATAATTAAATTTATTGAAATTTTAAAATACTTTGACCAAATTTATTCAAAACGTATGACTGTTACCGTTCAGTAGAGAATATTTAAATTTATTTGACTGTTTTTTTTTTCACTAAACTGATATTTTGTTTTAAAACACAAAACCACATTTAACATCTATAAAACATTCTAACATAGGTTTTAGAGATAGAGAAAAAAAAAATATAACAAATAATGAGATGAAAATTATTGAAATTTTAATTATGGTGATGATTATGATGACTTGCACACAAGTAAACTTTTTGAGAAATTATGTTATTCGGATAAAGTACAGATATAATTTCAAAATTTAGATATTATCTAAATATAACTAAAATTTTATATACAATAGAATAAATTAAAAGAATATTTTTCTCATCTTACACTTTTAAAGATTGATAATTAAAATTTTAAAAAATAAATAAATTATCTTTAAAGTAAAATAGAAATTTATTCTGTTTAAAGATTTGATTGAATAGAAATACTCTTTAATTCTTTGTATAGTGTAAGATACATTCTGAGATAGATAAGATATAAAAAAGAAAAAAAAAAGACTAAAATAAATCGAAAGAGTTTACTAGAAGAAAAAGAAGAAGAAAATCAAGATAAAATAGAGAAGCGACCGAGGTTACGCACATAGATAATAATTCTTATATAGTATTTTATTTATACAAATAAAAAAAATCATCAAAGAAGTCTAAGAAATTACGATTAAATTAAGAAATACAGGAATACAAATTTATAATTTAGTTAACCAGATATATTTACCTATAATCTATCAATAAATCAAATGGAAAAACGAATTCATATTAATAAAATATTTAATATAAACTCATTTTAATAAATACTTTCTTAATCTAAAAAGTATTATATTATTTTTAATTTGCTTCCATTTTAATTATATCCATATTTATAGCAAAAGGTAATATGTTTTTTAAATATGAAAAAAATATTACTTTTTATTTCATTTGATAATATTTTTCTAAATATTTTAATTTTAATTAATATCGACTTCGGTCACACTATTTAGTGTATGTTTTATGTTTTACAATAATTACATTTTAAAAAATTATTAAAGGATTAAATTTTGTTATATGTATCCCATCATCTTTATGTCTATTCTGTATCGACTTCGGTCACACTATTTAGTGTATGTTTTATGTTTTACAATAATTACATTTTAAAAAATTATTAAAGGATTAAATTTTGTTATATGTATACCATCATCTTTATGTCTATTCTGTGTCTCCCAGCCGAGTGAGAAACTAAAATGGCAATTATAGTTGAAGATTTCTTCAAGGAGAGGAAATTCCCTTTCATTTTCACTCTCTTAATCTTGCTCATTTGTGTCACGCTCTTCCTCTTCAGCTTCTCCAACACCAATTCAAAACCGTAAGTCATTGCCCTGATACTAGTCTTCACTGATTGTTGCCTCTCCCCGGAGGGTATAAAGTCCCAGTTCCGTGGGCCTAAGAGCAGAGATAAGGTGAGTTTCGTAAAAATGGAATAAATTGTTATTCTGGTAATCTTTAATCATTTACATATTATTCTGCAGATTATTGAAAAAATTGTACTCTTAACTTTACTTGTCTTCGGAATGAATTTTGCCTTGTGATTTGTCAGATACCAATTTATTCTAATAAATTAATGAAAGTAGTGTTGAGTTGTTATTTGTTAAGTACTGTTTGACTCTTTTAATTAGTCTTGAAATTAATCGAGAAGGAATTTTATATTTGCTTTATTTTCAGATCTAGTATTGTTCTTATCAAAAAAATACACTAACATCTTTTGAAGTGAAATAGAGATGATTTTGAAAAAGTTAAACTTTGACAGAGTAATATTTCATTTGATAATAGTTACCAAACTTCTTAGTACAACCATAGAGGAAAGATCTATTTGCAGAAGAAAATCTGATCCTCAAATGAGTAAGAGTATATAAATAACATTATAAGTGAGTATTTTATAGGTTCTTTTGGGGTGGTTTGAGTTATTCCTAATAAATAATAATTATGGTAATAAATAAGAATTATGGTGATTGTAGAGTATTTATCATATAATTAATCACCACAAAGATACAATCAATCATCATAAAATATATTGAAATGAAATAAAATAACATTATATTAGAATAACCCTGGTAATTGGTATAAATACACGGGTAAGTATATAAGTTTCCTAAGCTCATAATCCATGAATGGAGTGCAAGTGGGTCGAGTTAATGGATGAACGGATTTTACTATTTTGTAAGTGTTTTGTAAGTGTTCATCAGGTTATTTTGATCTCAAGATAAGTAGGGTTGCTTTTGAAATGGACTTTTATTTTTGAATGATTTCAGATTATGATGGATTTCTTTTATTGGATGTGATCATATGTCATCACAATAGTCTAGTTGATGCGAAATCCCCAAGCCGGAGGTGCAAAACAGAAACCGAAAATGTCTATGTTAATGGAGGAAAGGCTTGGGTTGTAGGATCATTTCACTCAAGCTTCACGGAGTGAGTCTTGGATGAATTCTCAGATGAACACGATCTTCAAAAGTTTGCAGATAAATAGAAAACAAAAACAGTTAACGAAAATACAAGAAATAAAGATAATACTAGGAATTAGAACAACGCCTTCCGCCGCCCAAATCCATGAGATGAACAAGATGGTGATTTGTTACTTGTGACCTAACCCACAAGATAAGAATCAATGTGTTAGGAACTAGGAAGAACCTTGTGCCACTCAAATTCATGAGATAAGCAAGATGGTGAATCGTCACTTGTGACCTAGCTCACAAGATAAGAAACTCCAAGAGAGAACCGAGTAATATTAACTCATCAAGGCGAGCGATTTGGACTAAGTGATCTAATTTGTTTTGAGTAAATGCGTTTGGACTAAGCCTCCAAGTAATGGTGAACTTGGTATTTTTAAACTAAGTGTTTGCTTATTTCTAAGTGAAAGTGAACTCGTTATTGCTTGCTTGGTTTCAAGTGATGATGAACTTGATGCTTGCATTTGCTTAGTTCAAGTGAATATGAGCTCAGTATTGTCAACTCGAATGTTTGTTCGATTTTCGAATGATAGACAAGTGTTTGCTTAGTCTTATAAAGTAATGAACTCGGTATTGTCAACTCAAACGTTTGTTCGGTTTTCAACTGATAGACAAGCATTTGCTTAGTCTTATAAAGTAATGAACAAGGGTATTTTCAACTCGAACGTTTGTTCGATCTCCGAGTGATAGACAAGTGTTTACTTAGTTTTACAAAGTAATAAACTCGGTATTGTCAACTCGAACGTTTGTTCGGTTTTCGAGTGATAGACCAACATTTTGCATAGTCTTACAAATTAATGAACTCAATATTGTCAACTCGAAGTCCAGTTATGAGTGCTTAAATCCATTAAGTAATGAACTCGATTTAATTAACCTCCGCATTTGCGCAATTTTTGAGTACTATTGAAAACCAATGAACAAAGTTTGAGGAATTGAGTGGAACTTGGATCTCGAAATCATCAAAAATGGGACCAAAACCGTGTGGTCTTCAAAAGTGATATGATTGTCCTTGAATTTGACCCTGAGATTATGATCTCACTCTTCTTCTGGAGACACTTGAAATAATTCAATGAATATCAAGACATTGTGGAATGATGTCACATTTTTCGAGTAAAACCAAAGTAAAGTTGGTCTAGGTGGTATTATCATTGAAAGAAGCCTCAACCAAGTATGATGTTACTTTGAGGCTTTGAACATAGCATTTCTAAGCTGCTTTTGGATCGACCTTTCCTGATAAGTGCATTATAAGACGTGTTTGCCTCGATTAAGATGTATCGAACTATCAATGTTTTTGGTGTGTCGTGATCGTCCCCAAGGTCGTCAACAAATCCTTACAAAAGATTCGGGTATGACCTGGTTGATACATTTTGTTGTTGACTCATGCATATGTCTTCATCAACAATATTGTTGAATGGAATAATGACTATAGATCGTGAATTGTTACACTAGGTAAGTTCCTAGGAAAGAGAGGTGAGTCATTAACGGTCATGCTTAAATACTAAATCTTTCCTTGCCAGAACTTTCCTAAATATGCACTTTTACACTACCACATTTTGTATCTAGTAACAATAATAATTCCTTTATGATGTGACAGATCAGGATAACCTTATAGGATGACATTGCTTACCTAATGATAATCACATGAGTGTTGTTCTAGGCGTTACAATTATACCATGACATCACCTTGGCATTTGGTAGAGTTTTCTGGTGAAGCTAAAAGTATGTTTCTCAACAGTCATCAAAGATGACCCTTTGGTTATAAGCACCCCTTGTAATCAAAACAAACGGATGAGAAAGAGATGGTCCGTGTTAATTCGAATGTGGTCACTAGCTTTCCTATAAGACATGGACCATACAAAATTATTTGCTCTTTGTTGAATATGGAAACAAATCAAGAGGTTAAAATTGTAGAAAATTGTCCAATTTATTTTCTATATAAAATTGTCAAAATTAATTAATATTCAATGAAAATTATATATATATATATATATATATATATATATATATATATATATATATATATATATTAATCAATAATCATTTATTACAATTTAATATATTTTCTTGTTTAACGAGATATTAATGTTATTACTATGTCATTTTTTCCAAAGGATATCAGACTTAGATCTATTTTGATCCATAATTTGATGAATATGCAATTTCGATTCCATAAAATTTTAATTACAAATGTGGTTCTTATTTTTTTTAAATTAAAATAATTATTTTTTTCTGTTAGGTCTTTGTTTGGATTAAGGAGTGGATTTGAGGGAGTGAATATGAGTTGATTTGAGATGAAAGTTGAGTTGTTTGGATTAAGAGAAAAGATAACAAGATTTGAGTGAAAAGTTTATAAAAGTTTGTGAGTGATGTGATAGAAATGCTTGATAAAATAATTTTTTAATAGATAAAATTATAATTTAAAATAATTTAAAATTAAATATAATTAATTTATTAAATATAATTAATAAATTATTATTATTTTATTGATGAAGTTATAAGATTATTAATATTTTAAAATAAAAATTAAATTATTAATAATATTATTATTATATTACATAATTAATTATATTTATTTTATTATTATATATGTATAAATATTAACATATTAATAATAAAATTAATTATTTAAAAATGTTTGAAAAATTTTGTTTCCCCGCAAATCACCGCTTCTCTGCAAAGAAAGTCTACAGTAGCAATTCTTCCTCATTTTATACGCTTTATTAATATTTTATTTCTTGATGTTGTAACTTCCTTTGCTATTCATCCGTCGCACCAAATCAGTCCTACGAACCAAACGTACCCTAAATTTTTTGTAAGTGAGAGTAACACACCAAGAGTTTCCTTCTGTTGTTTCGAAACTCATGGTTTTATGTTTTATTTCACTTCTTTTACTTCATTAGGTCTCCTAGGAGAATTTAGAGTTGCAAAATAGAACAACCGTGTCAATTCTTCCTGCACCTAAGAAATGAATAATAAAGATTAACAACAAATTTTGATACATATCCTAATAGTAGTGAACTTAAATGGTTTAATTTTAAAAATTAAAACATCAAATTTATAATTATAATTTCCCCAAAGGGTACAAAGTGCCAGTTCCGTGGCCAAAGGGTACACTGCTTAATAGGATTCTTAGACCTGATGGTTTCTTTGCATGGTCTGCAACACCTGTCTACCGAGATGATGAAAGAGATCAGAAAGTATGGAATGGTTTGTCTTTCTCTTTTTCTCTCACCTTCATCTTGTGTCTATTTGTGTCATTGTTTTTCCTTCCTCTGTGGTTATAATTTTTTCATCTGTGTTGAGAATGTATCTTATTTAATACACAGAGATGTTGAATTCTTGCATGACCTAACCTTGATGCCCCAAACAAATTTGTTCTGTCTTCTTAGCTTTCATGTTTAAGATTTCTTTTTTCAAACTACAGCCATGGTGGATATAACAAAAGCCATGTGCTGGAAGGTTGTCGCTAAGGCTCATGATTCATCTGGAATTGAACTTGTTATATACCAGAGAACAACCCACCTTTGTGTGAAAATGAAGATGGGAAGAATAGCTCATGGTATTTTCTCTCTTCTGGGGATCTTCTCTCTATAATGCTTATGTTTCTATCACTTTATACCTTTTTTTTTTCTCAAATACAAGCAAATTTGCCAACTTTTATTTTATTTAATGATATTTTTCCTAAAATACCCTAACTTTAGTTAATTTGTAACCTTTGACTATATGTACTTTTTGTTTTAAGAAAAAGATATTGTGGGAGGAATATTAAAATTTAATGTATTTAACTGATTTTCTTAATTTGTGTCAAATTAGTTTTTGTTTTGGTTATAAATGAGAATGAATTTAGTATTATGCTTAGTTTAGTTTCTATCTTTGCTAATTTTCTCCTTGTGCTCATGATTATTTCTTTTTATTTTTATTTTTATTTTCTGATTTTTTTATTTTTTGGGCTACCTTTTTAGGTATCAGTTTTTGGTATACGAAAATTAATAAAAATTAATTAAAAAATATTTTGAAAGAAAAATAATAGAGTTGAAAATTTGAATGGATGAGCTGATGATGTATTAATTAAGATGACATTATCTTTATCTTGAAGGTGATGATGTGAAAAGTTAGAAATTAAAAATAAAAGGAAAGAGATATTCAACCAGGGAGCAAATAGAGAGCAAAAATCATTACACAGTTTTTACACTGAGTATTTACAAGCATAGAGCATATTTAATAAGAAACATTAAAGTTTCAAAAAATTCAAAGATTACTACTTTTTATAATTTTATAGCTTTTGTACTATCTGTTTTATAAATTCTGTTATGTTTTATATTCATGTTGGTTTATAATTGCATTTGTATGGTTGCTTTATTTTGTTTGATCTATGATGATATCAAATGTTACTATTTTCATATTATAAATAAATAAAATTGCATTGTGAAAAGTGTTTTACATAATATTTGAGTTGCTGAGTTAAAAAAATAGAAAACTATCAATATCCAATTTCGTTCTATAAATGAATAAATATTTTGAATTAAAGAGAAGAATTTTTACCTTTTAATTGTTTGTTCAAGTTTATCTTTTTCTCTTATTTTAAAAAAAATAATATTTTAATTCTTGATTTTTTTTAATTTAAATTTTTAATTTTATTTTTCCTCATCTTCACAAAGTGGAAAATATTTAATTTTGTATTCTTGAATAAAAATATATATAGTTTAATTTTTTAGGAAACAAAATACAAACATATGATTCTTATTTTACGATTACCTTATTCTCTCTATTTTCTTTTTTGTAAAAAAAAAAGGTTGACCGTTTCTTTTTTCTTCACTCACTATCTTCACTCCTTGTTCTTTGGGTCAATCCTCTTCTTTCACATCCTTTAATTGTTGTATGCACCTCCAAATCATTTCCTGATTTCCTCTTGTACACTGGTCCACCACCTTCACTTAGGAAAAGCTGGTGTGTCTCCTGCAACCAACATAACCGCACCATGCAAAAGTGTTTTTGTTCCCTATGCAGCAGAAAACGATTTTGATTGTGGCAATATTTGTTTTTGATATTATTTGCACTCAGCGTGGTCTCCTTCTTAATATACACGTTACCTCTTTTAAAGGGGGGACGAAGTCATTTTATTGGGATTTTCGGTTTAAGTTCTTGGGGAGAGAAAAACAGTAAACAAGACAGCCAATTTTGGGTTGACAAAGGAAAGAAGAGAGCCAATTCTGGGTTGCCATTGTTGGGGATGAAGGAAACATTGCAGTGTTTCAAGAGGTAAATATTGCTTGATCCTTCATGATAATGTTTTTGGTTATATGTTTCTGAAAATGTGATTGTTGTGATTGTATTGAAATGTTTGGTGGGCTGTGAAATTAAAAAAAGAAGAAAGTCAACGTAAGCACAAAAAGTGAAGAAGCAAATAAATGGATGTAAGGCTGTTTTAGCATTTAACCACTTTGGCATTTGATTGCCTAATAAAAAAAATTAAATAAAGTGCCTAACGATGGAATTGAATTTGATTTATTATAAATGGGTGTAGCATTGTAATTTTTTTATTTTTTTTCTAATAAATTTTATATTTTACTAAAAAATTATTAAAGTTAAATAATTTTTTTCCTAGTATTTCGTTTAAATAAAGTTTTTAAACTCTAAATCCTAAATTTATGAGAAACTTTAATTTTGTTTGAAGTATCAAAAGGTCGCACGCGTCTAACGGTATCCAAATTAAGTTTAAATTTTCAAAATAACAAAAAAAAAATTCAAAAAGATAAAAAATATTAAATTTCCAAAACAATTCCACTTTCTTCCGTGCGTAACTCTGACTTTCTATCCCTGATGGAAATACGAGCACGTCAAACCGGTCCTCAAAAATCAAAAATATTTTTCTTTATTTGTATCTGCATTTTTATTTTTTTTCAGAAAAAAATAAACATTATGTAGAAGCAAGGTCAAACCGGCCTTAAAAAATTAAAAATATTATTCTTTATTTATATATGTAGTTTTATTTCTTTTCTGAAAAAAATAAACATTTTCAAAATCAAAATTATGGTAACGATTCCTTCCTTTTTTTTCAAAAATATTATTCATTCTTCGGATCATCTCCCTATTACGATTCTGGTCATGACAAAACTCAACGAGGAACTCAAAACTCTATTCTTTCAAATAAGAGAACTCAAATAGAAACTCATAACTACAAAGAACAATACAAAGAACTAAGAAAAATATATTTTACACCCTAGAAGGGCTATAATTGAATATACATTACAGAAGTTCCTATAAAAATGGGAAAAGCCCTAGATTTTAGTGCGGTTTGTACTATTGATTTGAGTAATTTGAATTAACATTGGAATACTCTAAATAACACTCATCAGAACCACAAAAAACTCATAAGAGTCCAAAAGCATTCCCAATAACTCAACCAATATCGAAACAGAGAACCAAAAAAGAACCACTAGAGAAACAAAAGAACACCCACGCTGCCAGTGACCACCACGACGAATGTCGCTGCACATCACATTCTCACTGCGACGGTGCTAAATGATACAGTCACCCTCTACACCTCCCTTTATCCACGTTGTCGCCATGCTACACCTCTACGACGCCAGAACCATTGCTAGCCTTCCATTAGCAGTCACCTAGGTCATATGATCCCCTTGCCTCCGTTGCCATTTACACTATCATTCAATTAGGTCTCATGTTTTACAAACCCTAAATCCCAACAGATTCATTCCCTCGGGTAGGGTAGGGGACGTGGGCCTAGTCCAAATGAAAGTATGAACATGCATCTCATTTCTTTTGCCACTGATTTCATTTTTTTTTATTTCGCTACTTTATTTTTCTTTGCCAAAAACAAAGGTCTGGGTCTCCTTATTAAACCATTTTTCAAATATCATCACCATTTTTTCTAGCATTATGATAAAAAAAATATTAAATACAAATTTTTTTCTTATTTGATTTTACAAAATAAAATATCAATTTTTTAAACTAATAAAAATATTAATTTTTGAAAAATAAAAAAAAAATACAGAACAATTTTAATATATATATATATATATAAAACTTTAAAAAATAATAAAAATATAAAAGTAAAGAATAAAAATAAAAATATTGACACGTACACCCACGCGCATAACGTTATAAAATTGATTTGATTGATAACATTGACCAGAATAATAATATTATAATTTAAAATATTATATAAATAAAAATTTTATTCTGATTTTGAAATGTTACAAATTTGATTTGATTGATAGCATTGACAATAAGAACGGAGAGGGGAGAGGGCAGTTTAAGCGAGTTATAATAATAATATAAATAAAAATTTTATTCTAAATTTGAAATGTTACAAATTTGATTTGATTGATAGCATTGACAATAAGAAGAGAGAGGGGCAGTTCGAGTTACAATAATAATATAAATAGAAGTTTTATTCTAAATTTGAAATGTTACAAATTTGATTTGATTGATAACATTGACTATAAGAAGAGATAGAATCAGTTTATGGGAGTTACAATAATAATATAATTTAAAATATTATATAAATAAATATTTTATTATGAATTTAAAACGTTAAAAATTTGATTTGATTGATGGAGTTGACTAAAATAATAATATAATTCAAAATATTATATAAATAAATATTTTATTCTGAATTTGAAACGTTACAAATTTGATTTGATTGATAACATTGGCCAGAAAGAATATTTAAACTCATTTGATTGTATTTTTCTTTTATAAATTAATATGGTTTTTCTTGAAACATACAACAAAATTTAAAGTCTATACAAAGATAGGCTTTAGAGATAGAGAGAAAAATGATGAAGATGAAAAGTATAGGAATTGTGATTATGATGATTATTATGTTGGGTTACACACAAGCCAAAAACCTTGGACCTAGACAATCATGTGCTACTTATTGTTTTTTTAATTGTCTAATATCTGACGATCCATATCCAGTATGTCATTCTCGTTGTAAGGCAAATTGTCATGAGGCGCCTCCCAGTATCTATTCTGATTGCATCAGTAGTTGCAGTGTGACCAAATCCAGTTACAACAATATGGGTATTTACTTTCTCACAACATTAATATCTTTTTTAATCTTTCATTCATATTATTTATTATTGATTTGATTACATTTTTATATTTGTCTAATAATTAACTTTTATGTATCAGATGATCATGATGCTCTCATGAATGATGCCAAATCTTGTTTACAAAAATGTCATATCAAGTTATGATTTTATTAAGAAAGTGTAAAAATAAAGTTGTTAGAACTACTATTACATAATTGTAATAGAAATTAATAATATAATAAATATAATTTACTCTCAACAATATTATGTTGATAGAATTTAACTCATTTCATTTTAATTTGTATATAACATGTATGATAATATGCAATGTAAATTGGATAAGAAGGAACTTAAAAAAAAGAGGTATATTTGCGAGACACATTAGGTCCATGTCCATTAACATGTAAGAAAGTCATTTCATACTTTGGGATAATTTTACCAAAACACTTGGCCAATTTCTTTTCTATATAAAATTGTTAAAAATTAATTAATATTCAATCAAAATTATATTCATACAAACACTTCCAATTTTAAGGTCATTTTTATTGTAATATTCATATAAGAAATGTTAATTTATTTTGTATAGATTTCATTATCTATAGCACTTTTCATATTTTAGTGTACTAGAATTTTATAAATTAGTAATATTTTTTTTCTAAATTTGTTGAAAGAGCATTTTTAATATACAAATATTTTCTTTTGTTTTTCAATTGTAAAATCTTATTTAAGATTTTGAGTCTTAAATTTTATGTGATATCAATAGATTCTAATAAATGAGTTTACACATATCAATAAATGTAGAAGTTATTTTTTTAAACATATTTAATTGAAAAAAATAAAAATAACCAAAACATAATAAAATTATTTGACTAATTTAAGGATAATTTATTTTTTAAATAAAAAACAGAATATATTTTTTAATTATAAATATACTTTCTAATTTTCTTTTACACATTTTTAATTGCAAAAAAATCTTGGATTATCTCTCTTCTTCCTCTCTCTCTCTCTCTCTCTCTCTCTCTCTATATATATATATATATATAGAATAAAAAAATAATTTATGTATTGATGTTATAAATAATAATTTATAATTAAAAATTTTAAAAAAATATTTTCAGTTACACATTTTAAATATTTCTTTATAATTAAAATTTTATTTAAATTAGCCTTTTAGTTAAATAATAAAAAATATTATTCTAAAATATAACAGATAAAGGAGAAAAAATGTGTTATTTAACATAAATTTCATTGATGTAACTAGAAAAAATAGAGGTTGTCCATAAAAAAAGGAACAAAAACTGCTTCTTTCATTTTAAATATATTTATCATATATTAAAATACAAACAAACGAGACAGAGTCGACTAGGAAAAAAAGTAATATAATCATGGAAAAATATACAAAGTTATAAAATAAATACATTCATTATATATTTTGTATCTCTAAAAATAAGATCTATATAAAAAATTATGTATTATTTAATCATAAGTTAACTCGTATGGTAACTAATTTTACAAATAATATTTGGTTATCAAATTTTTTATGTGAAAATCAACTTATTATCTTACAACAATTTGAATCATACGCTATCATGATTGGATAAATTCTATAGTATTTTTTCATCCAATTTTAATAGAAAACATTATAAATAAACACAATATTATTTCATATCATAAAAACAATTAATAAATAAAAAAAATAAAGAAAAGAAGAAAAGTATTTTTTAACTTGAACGAAAATTTTTCACATAAGCAAGAACGAATCATGCTTGAGCGAGAATAGACCTTGCTTGAGTAAAAATTTTTTCGCTTGAGCGAAAATTGAACCGATAACACATTTTGTTCTAAAGAATTCGCTTAAACGAAATTTGCTGAGCAAATTGTTTTACAAAATTTGTTTGAGCGAGATTCTTCTGCTTATTCAAAAGTATCAACAAATAATTTCTCAAAAAAACTAACTTTTATCTCTGTCCAATTATTAACATGTATTCAATGTTCAAACTACTGCATAAAGTCTCTAAATACATCAAAGTTATGTACAATTATATACATGACAAAAGAAAGACCAACTTAAGGTCATAAAGTCTTTAAAATACATCAAACATATATACAAGGGCAAAAGAAAAACCAAAATTAAGGGTATATACTCCTTAAGGTGTTTCAAAACCTGCATATGCATTTGTTTATGTACATGGTACAATCATCGCAGATCACAACATAATAAGACAAATAAGGGTAAGCAAGTGAAATAATGTTTTCAACTTGAAAAAGTAAAAGAAAATGAAGTGAATAAATTTAAGTATTTAAATATCAACTCTCAAGTCAAATACAAATAGATCTATCATCCAATTATCAACTCTCAAGTCAAATACAAATAGATCTATCATCCAATTACAATCTTTTATACTCTATCCCAAGCCTATTGACTTCCCAATGATTTATTTGCAATCATTACCTTAATTTTGTTTAAATGCCCAGTACTCTAATTTCATTTTAATCAAAATAATTGAATATGTACTCATCATTCAGTCCTAACAATAATTTGAATCATATGGTGATCAACTTATGATTATCAAATAATTTACAAAAATTTTATCAATTTTTTATCACTTAATAGTACTTTCATTTATATAATTTAGACTATCAATAAAGTTTAGATATCTAATCTATAATTTAATAGTTACGCTTTATTTTTATCAAATTATGCTTAAATAAACATTTATATTCTCTATTTTCAAGTTATACGTTGTAATGAATTATTAGAAATTTTTTTTAAGAGAAATACACTTCAACCACAATTTTATTAATAATTTTCTCTTCTGAGTGGAATGATTAAATGGAAAAAAAAAATGAAGGATTTTAGTGTGAGAGGGGCTCGTGTTTAATTACACCATTTACACCAAAAATTGACTATAAAAAACATAGTACCCAATTTTGCAGCAAATTACTTTTAAAATATTATAATTTTTATTCTAAAGCAAAATTGTTATAAAACTTTAATAATTTTTATTATTTTGTATAAATTTATTGGTAAAGTAAGTTACCTTTAAACAGTAAATAATTTTTTTTATTTGTATAGCTTACATGTAATTTTAAATTTTATACCATCTCATGTCAACACAAATATGATTTTTTTTTTTCAAAATCTATATCTTAAATTTATAATTTTAGATATATGACTGTAAAATTAAGATGTAGTTAATTGGATTTTTAAATAGCCTATTTTTCTTGTGTAGTAAAACATTAATATCTCATTAAATAAACAATATAAAATTATTAAATAATAATAAATAATTATAATAATGATAAAATTATTAGATGCTCTTCTACCTAGATATGTATATGCTCGTGTCACAGTTCAACATAATAAAAAAACTAAAGATAAGTTATTGAAATCAAATTCTAAGTAAGAAAATATAACTAAAAGGAACCAAATTGATTCGGAATTCATAAATAATTCTATTTATTTTTTAAGCAAAGTCATACAAAATCCAAATACATATCACAACAATCCAATTTCATTTCAATACCAATATAAAGTTTATATGGATTAAACATTTCATCTTTCCAAAAACTCATTAAGTATGTTTCTACTATAGACTAACATCTAATCAATTACCTCAAGGATTAGGATAAGTTCAAATAAAAAAAATAAGAAAAGAAAAAAGTTAAATGAAGCCCAATCCCTTAGAAGTTCAGGTAGAAAAATAATTTGGACGGATTCTTTCTGCACCCCAATACCCTCGTCCTGCACCTCCATAAGTTTTAAAAATGTCAAAATTGTCCCTGTAAAAATGACCAAAATGACCTTCCGTTTTTTAAAAAAAAAAATTACTGAATCGGATGCCCTCCATCCGGTTTACAATTTTTTTAAAATGTAAACCGAATGGCACCCCATCCGGTTTATATTTTCATTTGGAAAATGTGAACCGGATGCACCCCATCCGGTTTACATTTTGAAAAGAATTGTAAACCGGATGACATCTCATCCGGTTTACATTTTGGTTTTTTTCCAAAATGTAAACCGGACGTAGGGCATCCGGTTCATATGAAGTTCATCTTCTCCGATGTAGATTCACCGTCGATGACAACTCAATCATCAAATTAACTACCCTAATCATCAATACCACTCACAAATTGCTAATAAACATATTTTTTTTACTTTTCACTTGTTTAAAGCTTTAATTTAAATTGAAGCAAATACGCAGCTTCTCCTCCCAGATCTGCGATGCAAATGTTGCAGACTCTCACCCACATGCACATATCACTTTTGTTGACAGTGAAGGTGAAAAACATATACAATGACTGAACCAGATGCTACAGTAAAGCAGTGAATTGGATGCAAGCAAAGAGAGAATGAAGTGGATAAAAGTGGTTAAGGAGGTAAATGGGGGTAGACGGTATTTTGATCTTTTACTATTTATCATTTAAGGACATGTTTGTATTTTTTTCGTTGAACTATGGAGGTGTAGGACGAGGGTATTGGGGTGGAGGAAGAATTCATCAATAATTTGATCTTATTAGAGCCCAATTTAACGGGGTTCATTTAAAAAAAATAGTTTTGACTCAGTCTGATGAAAAATAAAACAATTTAGTGAAGTGGAATCCATTGGGAGTGTGTCAAAAAAGAAAAATGAAATTGTTATTTGCACTTCGCCTAATTAATTGTTGATTAGTGTGTATTTGAGTCTTTGCACTACCTTTTTTGTTTTTTTATGTTTTATTAACAAGAGTTGTTATGCTTATTTATGTTTATTTTTATTTTTATTTTCTGACTTTTTATTTTTTAGGCTGCCTTTCTAGATACCAATTCTTGGTGTACAAAAATTAATAAAAATTAACTAAAAAAATTTTTGAAAAAAAATAATAAAGTTGAAAATCTGAATAGGTGAGCTGATGATGTATCACTTAAGGTGACATTAAGTGGAAATGATAATGTGAAAGGTTAGAAATTTTTATAAAAAAAAAGAGATGTTCACATAAGGGGAAAATAGTGAGCAAAAACAATTTTAATACTAAGTCTTTACAAGCATAAAGCAGATTAAAAGCATCAAAGTTTCAGAAAATTCAAAAATTTAGGTTTAGTTTTTACAATTTTGAAGAAAAGCAAAAAAAAAAAAAAAAAATTTTCAATTT
>Ga0209700_105423_pt1 | contig 21522 bp, 6 predicted proteins | sample SiratroredBW_FD_187528 | JGI IMG/M metagenome (GOLD analysis project Ga0209700, IMG submission 187528) | Root nodule microbial communities of legume samples collected from California, USA - Siratro red BW (SPAdes) (version 2) | ecosystem: Host-associated > Plants > Roots > Nodule | place: USA... | reverse complement strand
TATATATATATATATATGTGCGCGCGCGTCTGTGAATAATTGTCCGAACAAAACCAATTTGTAATTTGAATTTTTTTTTAACTCTAAAATTTAAACCAATAAAAATTATTTGACTCAATGTTTTTCTCCTAAATCCCATTCAAACTTATCTGTAAACACTTTATTTGAATAAATTCTTTCTCTTGATAGAGCAATTTTATTATTTGTTGATTGCATAGCCGTAACTAGTCTTTCATTTTATTGAGTGAAAGTATTATAAAGCAAAGAACGAAGTTTAAATAAATCTTTGCGTGACTAATATTTTAAAAAATTAAAGAAAGTATGTTTTTCTCATGATGCCACATCCCTCTTCTTTTTCTAAAGAAAAAAACAAAAAGAAGAAGAAGAATACAATCATGTGTGTGTTTGCTGTGATAAGTTTTCTTCTCCATGGTTATGTCAATAAAAGACTTTATGACTTTTCAAAATTGATATCTGTATCATTTCAATAATTATTGAAGACTAAGCATAATATAGTTGAACTAAGTCATCCTTGTTCAAATATAAGAATTTGTATATGTTCTAGAAAAATATAAAAAAAAAATTGATGCACAATAAAATAATTTTTTTATATCTTCTTGCATGTGATTGCACCTGCGTGTGCAATTCAAGAAGTGGTTAGGTCATCACTCTAACCAGTTTTCCACATAAAATAACTTACATAAAATAACTTGCAGATAATATGAAGAAACGTATACCAACAATCGATGTGACTACATATGGCAAGTAAAATTTTAAATTTTGTATTTATATATGTTTCAGAAAATAAAAGTCAAAAGGTAAATGGAAAAAAGGGAAAACAAAAGCACAAGAAAAGTCCATTGATGCTTGATATGTTTGTGTAACTTTAAAGATTTTAAGATATGTTGGACAACTTTAGAGAAAAATAGAAAGAAAAATATTGGAATTAATTTTTTATTAGGAAGTTTTTTATCATAAAAAATAAATAAATTAATTAAGTAGAATATTTTGAGGATATTCAAACTTTTATAAAAAAAAAATCATGATTCCTTCCGTTTATATATTATATAAATAGAATTTAAAAAGTATCATTCCTTCGTAACATATACATTAGTAATAATATAATTATAATTTTCTTTTATCTTATCAAGGTGTACATAGGTATATTGATTATAATGTGATAGGTTGAATGTTGTCTCAGTTCACTCCCACCCTATCACTCAATTTGAGATAATGATAGACCTTCCTTTACATTAGCTAAATATTCTCGTGTACAATCATATGCCTTTCCCTCTTGAATGACCTAATTACATCAAGTATTTTATCCAATCTTAATTAGAAGACACTGAAAAGGTTGATGAAGTCCTATACTCCCATTTTAGGCATTGAGACCATGTTCTACATACTCTAATAAAAGTTGGGTTGAAATTCAGAATTGTGTACCTTCTTCTATTTGACCTTTGATGTTTTTCGTTGTAGTTGCTACATAGTTGGTTATTACTTTCATTGCTTACTTACATTGTGAATACATGTCCTGCTTATTTATACATTTTCTTATCAAAAGTACTTGCCTTGCCAACTAACATTGTCCCTACTTATCGGAAACCTATATAAGTTTACTATGCTATCCCAAACCAGTTCACTACACACTAATCCTATGGCAGTGATCTAAGACAAATTAGGGGCAAGCACCAATTGGAGAAGGAGAAATTTGCCTTGAGAATCTTACCTGTTATCCAAGTCCAACAATATAATTGTGTTAAAAAGGGTATTTCAATACAATCTACCTCCCTATTTTTGAAGATAATATTATTTCTATGATTCCAAATAGCCCAAATTATTGTTATCTACATTTCTTACCACACAGAATTCTAAATTTGTGTCAAGCCTTTAATCTAGAGTTGGCTAAAATGTTATTTAGTCTGCTTATGTTGTACACTGATTATACCTGATTATACATATTCATCGATTACACATATCCCAAACTACCATTGCCTTACTACATGTGATAAATAGGTGATTAGTGTTCTCATCCTTCTTAGAACACATGGGACATAACTTATTTTATATGAGTACCCCTCTTTTGATTAAGTTCTCCTTTGTTGCAATTCTTTCAATTATAACTCTCTAAGCAAGATATTGTGGTGAAGCAGAGTTTTGACAATCCATAATCTTTTCATATGCTCACTTTGGTCGCTTGTGATGGCTTCCTACAATATCTTATGATGGCTTCCTCTAATCTTAATCTTTGCAAAGTTTACCTTTAAGTCTGAAGCAAGTTTGAAGCATATAAGTATGATTTTAATGACAACAATATTGTGAATATTATCCTTGGAGAAGAAGAAAGTATCGTCTGAATTGCATTGCAGCATGTTAAACACTACCTTTCTATTTTCTATTTTAACCCCTTTTTGTATGTTTCTTTGTTTCGCTTTCCTAACCAATCCCGCTATGCCCTAAATGAAAATTAAAATAAGAATGGTGTTAAGGGGTCCCCTTGCATGGTTTAAACTCTCTAGTTGGATTGCCACTAACAAGTACAAAATATTTTAGATGATGTTAAACACTCCTTCATTCAATTTATCCAAACTATACATAAACCAAGTATTTGCAGCTTGTATAGCAAAAAGTCCCACCTTAGTGAGTCATATACCTTCTCATAGTCCACTTTAACTGTGATACAACTTTTCTTGCTAGTTTTAACCTCTGTAATGTCTTATTAGTCACTAGATTATTATCTAGGAGTCTTTTACCTTTTAAAAAGACTGACTATTTTCTATTAATGACATTTTACAAGACTCTCTTTTACATAAAGGATAATATTTTTGCTATAATCTTATACAAACATCCCACTAAAAAGATTGGTTTAAACTCCTCTATATTTTGAAGGTTGTCACACTGAAATATAAGTACTATGAAAGAAACATTACATATTGACCACTTATATGAAAACAACTCATAACTTCCAATATGTATTTTTTTTTAGAATTATCTAGAATTTTTTAATAAAATTGAAGTTAAAATTCTCTTAGTCGGATCTATTACTACTTTGATAATCCTAAACATTCTTCCTCATCTTCTATTTTGAAAATGTTTGAACTAAACTCTCATTTTATTATGAGTTAAAATTAATTTATATAAAAAATAAATTTTAAAAAATATTTTATATTTATTTTTAATTTTTTAGATAATTTTAATTTATATAAGAAACTTATTCATTTTCCTCTCATAAAAAAATCATTTAAATATATGTAAAAAAGCTTGAAGTTTAATCCTCGAAATTGTCACTGGAAAAGGAAATCAACATTTAAATATGTGGAGCTAAATTGTCTTTTCTTAAAAGTTGAAAAATTAAATTAAATCCATCCTAAAAAAATAATGTTGTTTTCCTACCCCTCTCCAAATTAGGCATATATTGTAGTGACTAGTGGTGAATCTCAAAAGTAAATCAATTGAAAATGAGAGGTTCCTTCAATTGCCCATAACATAACCCCCCATGCAATCAAACTCATCACTTCTCACACAGAAGCAACAAATAATGAACAATTATTATATATGATATTGTCATTATCAACCTTCACCACCCCAAATGGCCCCAAATGGCCAATAATGTATCCAATAATACCCATTAATCCACCTTGAAGCTTCTTTGTTTTTGCATAAAACGATTGCTTCAATCAGTGAATAGGTAGGTCACAATCATGTTGTGCTTATGTCATGCATGCTTCTCATGAGTCACACCAGGTACTTGATATAACACAGTAGACATAGACCAATGAATCAACGAAGGTTGTACACATAAGGAAGAAGAAGAGTGATTAAACAAGACGTGGTTGTGAGGTCAAAAATCAAAATCCTCTTGTCCACGTGCTCGTCCCTTCCATACGTAATTTTCTTCTTTCTCTCACTCTTCTATCCAAGTTCACACTTGTCGTTTTTCTCGCTCTTCAACAATGTTACCAAAATATTATTCTTTATGGATTACCTCGTACTCAAACTCCATTCATCAATGCCTTAGTATTTAAAATTTATAGTAAATCTTTTTTTTTTGAATTCTTTAAGTGGAAAATAAGTTTATTTAGTTTATTTACTTTTTCAATTTTAAGAAACTAAAATATTTTATTTTGAATTTAAAGGGAAAAAAGCCCTAAATTTTAGGGGCTAAAAGCATAACTAAACCCTCAATTTATTTAATTCAAGAGTCGAGTTCAACAAACATAAAAGACATCACTAATTTTAAACACAACTAGTTCTAAAATATAATATTATTTTCAAAAAACTTTTATTAATAAATAAGACTACAGTAAACCAAAATATTTTTAAGGCTTTTTAATTAATTCGTAATAAATTCTTATTTTTAATTGGGTGAAATCATGTAAAAGTTAATATAATGATAAAATTTATAATATAAAGACAAATTTCAGAATTTAAAGCAGAACATGATTCGATCATCACTTAATACTTTGTAATTGGTAGGTATTGAAATCACTTAATATTTGTAATTTGCTCTCTGTTTCTAGAAAAAAATTATATGAAGTTATAGACCAGTAATATATCAACTCTGCCTTTCTTTTAGTTGTCTTAAGAAAATATTGTAAGTTACACCTCCATACCCTCCTTCCAAATGAGTAGGTAATAACCACTCCCATGTTTAGGTAACTACTTTCCAATCTATCAAGTAGTGATAACATGCATCTTTAGATCATGGTAACTAGTAATTGTTATTCTTTTAATAGAGTTAAAATTATGTACATGTGAAAGCTTGAATCGGATACTACAACAAACACATGAATACAAGAATAAGAAACACAAACAAAATCAAAAGATAAAACAAAAATTCTATTATGAAAAATAAGACATGAACAAAAATGAACATAGGATATGAGAATAAAAATATTTTCTTTATTTTTTTTAATCAAAAGTAGAGAACTGAATATATACAAGTACTATACTCATTATAGGTATAGCTAAACAAAATAAAATGATTACAATATGATAATGTAATACAAACAAATAAACATAATTAATGGTAGTTTGATTCTATCATAAAGACAAAATACATAATTGATGTTAGTTTACTTCTAGAAGTCTTATATCTATATCCTCTGAAACCCTCTCAAGCTGGAAAACAAATATTGATGAGTCCCAGCTTGAAACAAATATTCTTGAAAGACTGAGGATCTAAGTCTTTGGTATAAATGTCTGCTAGTTGTTTTGTAATGAAAATAGGAAGCAAATTGATGAGACCCTTCTTCAATTTTTTTCTAACAATTTGACAGTCTATTTCTATATGTTTGCGCTCATGAAACACTGGATTTGCTGCAATATATCTTGCTTCTTTGATTTTTAGGATATAAGGAAATTTCTAAGATACACACTAAAACACTAAAACTAGTCACTGATTGTCTTGAATCACTACAGGTGCCCAATCACTATCACAAAAGCTTTGAGGTGGGCAGAACTATTGGAAGAGAAAAATAAACCAAGAATTGAACTTCTTTAATAGATTTAATAATGAAGACATACCAATGGTTGAAATCCTCCAAATCAATTAAAATTACAATTTGAACAATAAAATGAAGAGATAGAACACAAACCTGAATCACACACATTCGTTAACAACAATGTTCAAATTTGATCGATGAGAAATCTCCGTCATAAAAAAATGGGCAATTGAGGAAAGTAGAGTACCCATGGAAAACCACAAAATACAAGCTCTCACCTTTGTCAAAGAAGAAAAGAAAAGATTTTTTACCTCAGATGACCTAGACCCAATATAAAAGTTCATTACTATGTTTGAGTGACATCACAAACAGCATTAAAATCAGATCTAAGACATTTAATGTTTACACATAATTAAAAAAAATGTAATGTAAATTTTACTTGGGATCTTAGAATAGCCAACATAAATGTAGAGGGTAGCAGACACATTTTTCAGTAATGAGTAGTATTTTTTTTTTCTAAAGTATAAAATAGGAGTTTGAGTCAGTCATGAAAGTGGTCACACATGAGTTCCAATGCGTGTTGATTATGATCTAGGGTTAGTTGGTCTTCCAAGACTTATTTATGAGATGGTGTGAGGTAACAAATCCACCCTTCACGCCTGACCTGGAATCCAACCAGGCAACATAAGACAAAGGTCAAAAGGAAAGTCCAACCAATAACATACTCTTACACATTACTTTAATAATTCACACCAAGTTCTAAATGAATTATTTTCTAAATAATACATTTTTTTATCTCATGCTTCATCATTATTTTTAATGATAATATCTGTGATTACCATGCAATAACTCTCCAGGAACACTTTTCGTACATTGCTCCAGAACCATATTAGTAAGGATAAACTTTTCCAAAAGCAAAAACCTAAACCCCAGCATTCAAATCATAACATCGTCTTTTGTGTTATTTATTTCCACGACCTTAGCTTTTGAGACAAGTGGACCGTGATATGGGTGTGTGTGTGAGTGTGACTATGATCACATAAAAAACATCTATTATCACATGACCCATTACTCCAGCATGAAAATCAACAAATGGGTTATCCTTCATTTCATAAATTTGTTAAGGATTCAGATGGTGCCATGCATTGACAACAACCCTTGTCTTGAAATTTTGCAAAATCATTCACCAAATGTGAAAAGGGGAGGGTTAAGGGAACCACCCATGATCCATCAATCAGAGAGAAAAAGCATTCTTTATGGGCAACATCATCCATGATTTTAGAACTAGTTTGTCCTCTTCGATCGCCAGCTATATATGAACCTGGTTCATTTATGCAGATAAAATAAAAAATAGGTTTACACGTACAATACACTTCCCTCATGAATATTTTGATGTTCCCTCTTTTGTTTCCTACTTGCAAGACCATATTAAATGTGAGTGGATAATCATCCATCCTTCTATCGTATCAAGAAACTTCCAGGACATAGCCTCATAATTTTATGAGATAGATTACAGTTTGTCTATTTTAGTATTTTTATGTGATTTTAGTTTTTATTATTCTTTTCGACATTTTATTAGTTTCACATATATTTATTCTTTTAATTTATTTATTCATTTTACATATTTTTTACTTTTTAATTAATTAAACTATTTCCTAAATGAATATATTTGTTTTGAACCTTTAGATCAAAATGAATAAAACAAAACATGTAAAATTGAGAATTGGACTAACATTACGAATATTTTAATATATGAAAAAACAAAAACCAGGGAGACCAAAATAGCATATTACAAATTAAAGAAAGATTAAAAAACTAATTTAACCATATTTTTAATTTGAATATATTTGATTTCTTTTTGTAAATTTTGTTTGATTCCTAATCTTGACATCGAAGATAATTGCTCCTTTTCTTAACATTTATTGACAATTGAATACAATTGTAAAGATAAGTAATCATGATTTTTTTTTATTTAAAATGTTTTCAACACTAAAGATCCACTTTCTTTAATGTATTCAGTTCAAAATTTATTTTAATTAAAAATTAATATAATTAAAATTTTATTTTATCATAATAATTTAATTACCACAATTAATTTGATTCAAATAAGGAAGACCAAAATAGCATATTACAAATTAAAATATAATCATAACAATAACTATATCATAACACCTATGCATATTAATAAAATGGTAGTAATAATTATAAAAACCATGATAATAGTAATAAAAAGAATTATTAAAGTGATGTACTAAGATGTTGATGATAGATGATGACTAAGATAATAAAAATGAAGATTTTAATACTAAGGTAGTAAGATTGTAGATACTATCTGCGATTGATTCAAAATTCACATGCAAGATTATATGAATGTCGAATAAAATTGTGTGATATGATTTTTTTTATTATTATTATTTTCTTCAAAATGATTCCTGTCTATCTATCCATTCACTTTTTTGGATGGATGCATTCAACTCAAAATAATTTTAATTAAAAATTAATATAATTAAAATTTGATATTGTCATATGTGTTATTAATTATAAGGTCACCCTGTTAAAATTTAAAATAAATTATAAACCTAGTTAAAAATTAAGAGTCTTTATTGTAGCACAGTTCACATGTTTAATTGAATTGAATAAGTCTCAATCAAATTAAAATAAAATAAAATTAAAACATTTTTAATATGCATATCTTATTTCTTTTATTTTCTTAAAATATTCTTCAAATACTTAATTTTATTTCTTTTATTTATTGTTATATTTGAACATTTTGAACTTCTTAAAGATTTGAAAAATGATAAGATAAGTTTTTGGTAGGTTTTAGAAATATTGTGATTTACTACATAAAATTATGTTATAGTTTATTTTTGCTGTAGTGAGATATTCTCACTAAAGATAAAATGAAACAAAAAAGCTTGGTTTTTGTCTATTATTTCCTTGCTTAAGTGAGATAATTTTTTTAACTAAGAATAAGATAGAAAACAAGCCTTTTTCTCTAAATATTAATTTATTGTTTAGCTAAGTCATCGAAGGAATTATTATTGATTTGAATGATATTATATTGATTTAATTGTTATTAATGCTTATGAATAAGGACGGTATGAAATGAAATTAACGGGGTCACACAAACATGAGATGGCATGTGAACATTAGTACTAGTCTATATGTATTAAGTAGAAACATTTAGGCTAATAGAGATATTCTATCTCTACCGAGTGTTTAAATCACTCAAATTAAAACCTCACGTGATAAGAAATTGAAGTAGAGTTTATTACATATATGAAATATGCTTGGGCATCTTAGATTTACTCTAATCTATCAAGACCAAGATGCATACTTGAAAGACTTCAAGTAGATAAGATGTTATAGTCTTTAATAGAACAAACTTATACATATTTTTAAAAATTTATACATAATATATAATCAATTATTTTAATTTATGAAATAAATAATAAAATTCTTAAGTGTAACATAAAAATTGAATGATAGTATAATACATGACTGTGCCATTAAATCAATGATTTCTATTACTTTAACTTCGGGTGATTTTTTTCCTATTCACAAAATATTTTATTTTATAGTGACAAGATGTAAATTATTTAACAATTGCATTTGTTGTCTTTAACCATCCCAAGTACACCTTAAAAAACTCAATCCGAAATGAATGTAAATTTTCAAGGTTAAAACATTAAATTCCAACATTTTATTACAACGGAAGGGAATCCCCTTTTCAATTTATATTCAGAAGTTCAAGTTCAGTTTTCCAACAATTACATGCATATAGTGAATAATTAGAATTGTGTGGTATTCATGATCTTATCATAAAATTGATTTAAAACTAAAATTTAAATACGAAGAAACCACAAGTTGATGTTAATTTTGTCCTTGGAGTCCATTTCAAGCCAACATTTCCAACAAATCTAAACCAAGGTATAGCTTTAATTAAACAAATAAATATTATATTTGTGTTGAACATGATGCCCTTCCATGACTTTTGCTACTTCTACATCTCAATCGGGTTTTTATTTGTTTGTCCCTTTTTCCTTATCACTTCAATCTGTTCATTCCCACAAGGACCATCTTATCGTTTCTTCTAAGAACGTCTCATCAGTTTCTGTCCTTTTATAAGACTATATTTGGACATATATTTTTTATACAATAATTTCAGAAGTCTTAATTTGTTAGTATTTAGAGGTGCGATTGATAGTTATTTTATTCCTCTTGTGTGAGAAAATACTAATTCACTCAAAATGTAAATGTTTTTTACAATTTTTATGCCAAAAATCATTATATAAAAAAAATTTCTTCATTTTTAGGGGGCTTAATATATTTTAAGTCTTTAACCTTTACTATTTTTTTAGTATCTAAAAAATATTTTTTTATTTAGATATTTGATAAATTAAACATCTTTGTTTAAGGTTATTCTATTATTTGTATCAATTGTAGTTTCTCTGTGTATGTTAACTTAAAACATATATTATACAATTTGTAACATTAAAACAATTATATGAATTAAATCTCTTTTGTTATAAATGTATATCTTTGTATGACGAAAAACATACACGTGATCAAGATATAAAACAAGTTAAGGACCAACAAATAAATCTAAAAATATTTCAATGACTAATTAAAAAAATTAACATAATAATAAACATGTAATATATATGTGCATATTCTTCAAACACTTAAACTAAAATTTTATTATATACTAAATGCTCATTAAAAATGATAATTTATCAGATATTCAAAACACAAATAAATTATATATTGTATGTAAAAATAGTCATATAAAATTGTGTACCGTTGATGTACCGACAGAGGCTTTGTTACATTAAATTCTGGTGTTCACAACTATAATATAAAAGGTGATTGTGTGTTTGATACTTTGATTCCATGTTGTTAATTTTTGTAGACCCATGTGTTTGCAGTACCGCAGGTGAGTACTATATATGGAGCTCCTCGGAATGAATGATAACTCATCTCCAAACAAATGGATGTACCAAAGAAAACATAGAGTGAACAAAGTGGGTCATGGCATCTCAGTATGTGTTTTCAGTTCAAATTAGGTCAAAACTTTGATAAAGTTTACAATGAATCACAAGTCTCCTCCTTGCCACACCTTCCTTTAAAGTATATTATTTTAGTTATGTAACTCAATCTCCAAATTAAAAAAAAATATTATTACTATTATTATTATTAAAATAATAATAATAATTATTATTATTATTAAGATGGTCTAGATTAACTGGATAAAAAATTGAGAAGAATCCAACTAGTATAAATTTTTGGGTATCTTTGTATTTCATTTTTCTCTTGTTATCTTGTTTTTAACTCTCATTCATTTCTATACTTACTTTCTCTTACAATAGTAGCTTAAGAAAATTTTTCTTTAAAACTTTTAATGGTCATTTTTAAACTAATTCACCTCCTCTTGATGGTATGTTAGTCAATTTTTTTATTCTACATATATTACTTAGTTTGCATCTAATTCATTTAATTTATATTTAAATTTATTCAAAATACTATTTATAAATTTTGAACCATCTAAACTTAATAAAGTTTAGTTTTTAGAATATAAATATTTCATAATTAAATTATTTTATTATTTTATATTTCAAAATCACAAACACGTTTAAATTAACTTAATTTAAATATTTTTAAATAACATATATTCATTATACAATTTTATAAGATTGAATAGTGTCATGTTCTTAAAAATGTATTCATCTTCTCATGAGTCATTAAAATAGTTAGAGTCTTTGATAACACATCATAAGAATGATATACTTTTTGTATTAAATTTATTAAAGTAGATAGAAAAAATTACTTAAATAGGTAAGTCTTGTTTGAAGAGTATGATCAATTTCAATGAAATTAACAAAGAAGTCATTAGGTAGAGGATGACTGTTGGGAAAATCCGATCTCATAGAATAAAAAATAAGTCAACCCATATAAGAGAATGACACCACCTTCAACCAAAAACCTTAAGACGTTAGGTTTATGGATCTTCTTGAGCGGAAACATTTTCAAACCAATAACTTTGATATCACTTGTTGGGAGAATCCGAGGAGGGAAACTACCGGGAAGATCTCACAAAAATGAGAACCGAGTCAACTCATATAAGGGAATGACACCACCTTCAACCCAAAACCTTAAGGCGTTGGGTTTGCGGGTCTTCTTTCTTATATGTTGTTCAACTTTCTCATTCTTACCCAATATGGAACTTAGACTCACACTTGAATACCTAACAACAATTTTCATTGTGGAAAAATAATTGAAAAAGTTGTGTTCACTGAGCACGATTTTTATTTAGCTTAACGTATTATTAACCTTTGTTTCTAAAGGTGAAATCATTAAAGGGTACAACGACTTTAATTCAATTTGTTTTTATATTTATTTAGTTTCCATAAAATGATAATTTTTAGCTTAAAAAAAAGTTGTGCAGAAATGATGAATAATTTATCAAACAATTTTATAAATTGTTTGATAAATGTAAAAAAATTATGTATTATAATGTATGAGAAGTGAGAAAATAGTTTATAGTAAGGTGGAAAGAAATAGATTAATTTCATAAAATATAGAAAACTAAATTGTAATAAATTGCGTATATGTTAAATTATTTATCCAGTTTTGTAAAAAAGGTTGGATTTATGAAAATAATTATTTAAAAGATACACATTAAGTTGTTTAAACATATCAGATAAGAACGTGCATGGAAGCATCTTTTTTCAATGTAAAATTACATGGATATTTCGAAGAGCATTTGTTTTTCAAACTTTTAACAACAATGCAAACACCCAATAATTAAAACAAAGACTAAAATAACAACCAACAAACGAAAAGTCAGATAATGCTTGTCGTGTTATAATATTCCATTATATATTTTATTTTACAGAACTTACATATGATTTTAGAATTATTTCATTATAGAACTTATATTTTATCTTTTAATTAGTCACTTAAATATGTAAAATAATCCAATATTTTTAATTTATATCATCACCAACTTTTTACATGATTTTTTGTTTTTAACAATTATTATTTTAGACAAATAAAATAAATGTAAAAAAAAAATTAAACTAAAGTGGTCACACAGAATGACGATTTCAGTAAAATAAAATATACAGAAATCATTATATCTATACAAAATTTCTGTGTAGTACTTTTAGAATAAGGTCAAATTCTCTGAAAATTTCATAATTAAAAAATATTAATAGCATATTAAGGTAAATTAATAAACAAGAATTTTTCAATTATTTTGTTGTAATAAAAGTTGTCCTCCACTTTACAAATTTAGTTATCACTAAAATCGTTTTTTGAGAATAATCATTTCTGAAAAGTGCAGCCCGTAGTTTTATAATTTTTTAAAGCTTATTCATGCTTATAAATTATTGGTGAAAATATTGTACCATTCCTAGAAAATTTCTTCAAAGCGTTACCTAACATAATGTGTTAAATAATGCCACATGTCACCTATTATAACAAGAGACAACTAATGTGTGAGTTAATATACTACGTTAGGAGACTAACTTTACTAGAAAAAACAATAATATAAAAGGAAAGTTACTACTTTTATATTTGAACACTACATGGTCCCGAAAGACTATTAAGTCGTCACGCGTCTCATAAATACTCTACGTACATTTTAAAACTAAGTAAGAGGCTTTTGGACCAAAAGACCCAGAAGTTGGAGACAAGAATAAGAGGAATCTGAACACATCAAAGAATCTTTACTCCTCTTCTCAATCATGCATGGCATAGTGTGATATCTTTCCTTTTCCAGTTTTCACACTTGACAAACACAAACACCTAGTGACATCAACAGTGGCAAGCACTTTTTCCAGCTGGGACCTTGTAGGAGAACACATCTAATTAAAAACTTTTTTTTCTCCACTTGGATCTTTACTACTCCAGAACTTGGTGTCAACATTTCTCCTATTGAGAAAAAATACTACCTATATAACGTATAGGTCATTTTAGGATGTTTATTTTTAAATGTGTGACTCCTACAATCTTACATAGATTTAAGAATTTACATATAGAAGAATAAAATAAATTTTTAATTCAAAAGCTCAATTCACAATTTTACTTTCATTTTTTATATAAATATTCTTAATGTCACCACTTTCATTCACACATATCTCATTCGATTATAATAATATTTTTAATCCTCACTTATCTTTTTAATTCACACTCATATCCTTCGTTTACACTTTTTTCCTTCATCCACACACATCTCTTTCATTCACACTTTACTTTTCATCTCTTTCATTTATACTCATCACTTTCATCCATACTCATTTATTTCACCACTACAATTTTTATTTTTATTTTTTGTATTTTATTTTGATGAAGATGGAAGCGTTGTAAAAGAAACACTTTTTTCCTTCATCCACACACATCTCTTTCATTCACACTTTACTTTTCATCTCTTTCATTTATACTCATCACTTTCATCCATACTCATTTATTTCACCACTACAATTTTTATTTTTATTTTTTGTATTTTATTTTGATGAAGATGGAAGCGTTGTAAAAGAAACTTCTTTTTTTAAATTACTGTCATTAGTGTCAGTCATATCGATGCAAATCAAATTAATATTAATAATATTAATTATAACTTTTGACTCAACCATGCCGACGCTACATTTCTACAATTAACAATATTTAATATATAGTATTTATCTTAGTATGGATTTAGCCGACTCTAGTAACTTTTATTTTCAAGAGCTGACACAAAGGTCATAACATCCACTCATAGAGTTGGCTTTTTAACTAACGCTAAGTCAAAATTTTATTGTGATGTTGAGATAGATGGTTTAGATGTGAAGGTAACTTGGTTATGTCATCTTAACTTTTATGCATTGTTTATTTTTTGTTTTGAACATAATTTGAATATTTAAAAATTGAGTGAGAATATTGAGTTTAAGTTGGGTGCAATTTGTAATTTAAGTTAAGAGATATTTGATTTGGTGTACTTTGAACTCGATACTCTTTTTAAGATGTTAACGTAAAGATTACATTATGCAAGTTAAAGTATAGAGTTTCTTAAATTGAGTTTTGAAGATGGTTTAGATAAGTTGAGTTAGTTTTCTGTAATTTTCCATACATTAGCTTATGAGTTTAATGTAAATAAAATTTATATATTGTGTTTAAATTATTAAGGTTGAATTGAAGTAAGCAAATGATGATAATATTTGAGCAAATTATGGTTGTACTAATTATTTTAAATTTGTTTAAAGTTGTATTTGTTAAACTGATTTTAGGTAAAACTTTGGATAAAAATGTGATTATTTTACTTTTGATATTTTTGGACAAATGAATGATTTTCTTTCAAGCAAAAATTGAACAGAGACACAACGTTTGCTCTCATCATAATTTTCGTTTAAGTGAAAGATTTTTTTTTTAAGCAAAAATAGAGCTGAAACTCAACCCTTACTCTCAGTCCTATTTTTATTTAAACAAAAAAAATTTAGTTAAGTGAAAATATTTTTGCTTAAGCTAAAAAATATTTTTTTTTCTTTTTCAATGAATTGAATCTGAAAGTTAAATATAAATGTAAATAAAATATTAATTTATATATTTAGTTGATTTGTAATTTCTTTAAATTAATTATGTTATATAAAAATGATTATTGAGAATAATAAAAATTATATAAATTTAAAAACATAAATCTAAAATAATATGTGCATTGTTATTTAAGTTATATATTAGATAAAGATATATATATATATATATATATATATATATATATATATATATATATATATATATATATATATATATATATTATCAGATATATACTATTAATTCACTGATAATTTAAGTCATATAAATTAAAATATTAAATAATAATAAAAAAATTAAGAAAAATTATTAAATATCATAACTTATCTAAAAATGAAAAAGATAAAGCTTATTATGAAAGAACATAACTTACTCAAATTAATTAAGTTTTATCATTAGAGGACCTTAATTCATTCATTATTATCACCTCCTAAGCCTTATTATGTGTTTGTAAGACAAATCACTAATCAACCAATAATTCCAATAAATATTAAAAAACTTATTTTTTTTAAGAAGCAGAGTTCTTATGTAAAGAAAAATAAATAAATTATAAATATATTTATAGATTTCTTTTCTCAAAATGTTTGTCAATCTTCTTTACCTTGTAAACAATATTAATAATATTTCTTACTCTCAAACACGGTGAAGAATTGGTAAGAGATGAGTAGAATTAGAACCAAAGTCAGTTCAAAATGAAATACTATATCCTAAATTTTGTACAGTTGTTCCAAAATACGGAACCCGTTGGACCATACGTAAGCTGTATTTAATAAGGAACTTATCCAGTGAGAACTACAGCTAAGACCATGAAATGGAATATTATTTTAATTATTAGATTACAATTAACAACTTAATTATAAATTTATATGAAGATAAGATAAATAAATACTAAAGTTTATACTAAGTTACAATTTGATTCCCTCAATTCTTAAACTGTAATTTTGATTTTCCCATTTTTTTCGCAATTTTGAAATCTAAATTTCCAGAAAATCAGTAATTTTTGTTCCATCCTCAATTTGTTTTTTTTTTTTTTTTTCCTTTTTTTAATATTTTAATTACTTAAATTATTCCTTAATGGTACCTTAAATGAATTTGTTAGGTTTAAAGTTCAACTGGATCAAAATAAAACATAAAATGAGTGCGAAACTGAGGCTTTGTAGTATAAGTTATTTATTTTAAATAAATTATATGCACTTAAAAATGCATCATCAAGTACATGGATCAACGGATGCAATTTAAAAAAGTCGCCTCCTTAGAAAATTACTTTTAAACAAATGTCAAATTCCTATTAATTAATTTAATAAAAATTACTTGTGGTCTAAAAAAATTGTCCACTAGTCCGTCCATTATAAAACTAGAAAAGAAATCATTAATTGATATAAGATTTTGTTATACATTAACCAAGATGATATGTTTAATTATTTCTTATTTCAACTAATATTCAGTTGATATAATTTTGAATGAGAATATGATTGATTCTCCTTTTTGTCTCTAAATCTTTCATTTTTATAATAATAATAATAATAATCAAATAATGGAAAATGTTTAAGAAATTATTATAATTTAAAAATGGAGAGATATTTTTGCCTCTTAAGAATGTGTTCATGAGAACTGTTATTCCTTTAAATGGATGATATTATTTCAAGAAATTAGTTCCCTCTTCGAAAAGGTGGATACCCTTAATTAACAAAAACTAAGGGAAAAAAGTCTCTACCGACTTATTTATGTGAATTCGATAGACTAAATAAATATATATATAAATTAAATAACTATATATTTGCTTTATTAGTAAAAATATTCTACACAAGATATTTTTCAATGATTTTAATTAGTATTTACTTTTATTTTCGCCTACCAAAATTCAATTATTTATCATTAATATTCCAATCTACACCATAGTATTTATTTTTATGTTTTACAATATGGCAAGTTATTACCAACTTTCAAAGATACAACAATCTCAATTCTTTAAAAGTAATTATTTATAACCTCAAAAGTCAATTATTTATATTTTTAATCATTTTTAAGTATTTAAAGTTACACTTTAACCCTTTCTTCTTCCAAATCAACGTTTATTTAAATTCCTTTTTCACTTTTCAGATTTTATAATTTTATTTTTTATACACATTTTTAAATTTTCTTTAATTAGGAAAATACTATATATACTTATAAATTCCATGCAAAACACCAACACACTTATTAACTGGTTTAATTTATTTTGATAAAATATACCCAATATCTAATTTTTCCCCTTTTGATGCCATTCTAAATTCAGTTAGTTGTCACAATAGTAGTTTTCAATCAATTTCTTACTCTCTTCCTTTCTTTTAGCACAAAATCCATTGCACTCACTAGACAACAGAGGAAGGTGCCTGTAAATTGATATTTTGATTTTACTCAGTCAAACTTTTTATGCATTTGCCAATACCCAATGATGGTGGGGCTAGATCCTTTTTGTTTTTTTCTCTTCTTTGAGGTCCTTTTCAACTCCATTTCATTTCATTCCTTCATTCAACCATCTTCATAAATTCTTTGAATGCTTGCAAGGGTCAGAGTCAAACTTCACAAGTCTTACTATTTTGTCATAAAAAAAAATACGATGATATTTTAGTAAATAATAAACTACTTAGTAATCAATGGCTAGTTCAATTCATGTATAGTATGTACATACTATATTGATCAATAGATTAAAATGTAGTATATCACAAACTAATTAATGTGAGTACAATATATCTCTTTTTACTTTCACTTGTGGTCTTTCTTTTTCTTATGTTGTTGTAACAATTTTTTTTTTCTTCTTCCTATCCCTCTTAGTCATATCTTAGTCATTGTAGCCATGTTCAAGAAGAATGTCCATTTTTTCTCTCAATCCCCTTTTTTTAACCTCTATCTTTCTTTGGTGTATACAAGTCTCCAATTGCAGCACCTCCACCTTCTTTTTATGTATAGCAAAGTGAGATTTCTCCCCCTGAATTACTTCAATTTTTAGGATTCTCCAACTCCTAGTTCATTTAAAGTCTCTTACACACTTCTTTTTTATTTCAAATATAATAGAATCTGGTATGTGTATTTTGATTTGAAATTTTATACTCATTCAAATCTTTTTTTTTTGGTATCGTCACTCATAGTTTTTGTAATTTATTCTTCATTTGTTTAAATTTTAATAAACTTATTGCTTGTGACAAATTTGTTAGTTTATTGAAAAATAATTTAGTAGAAAAAAATTGAAACTATAACAAACACATTTAACATCAATTATAATATATTTAGACGATGACATTCAACATATCTAAAATATGAATACGAGCAAATTGCAAATAATTTTGAGCTTAGATAGAACCTCAAAGTTACTTCAAAACTAGAGTTTTGTATATGAAGAGCATTGTAGGATAAACTGTCAACTATAAGTGATTTGGTGAGAGGAAGGGTGTCAATAGGAAACTCATTATGTTCTTTATGTCGTGACCAAATAAAGATTTCCTTATGTCTATTCGTTGGTTTTGGGATAGTATAAAAAATTTAGGATAATTGTGTGATAGGGTTAGTGTTTCTTCTGATAGACACAATGTACTGAATAACTACTTCCAAAACATTAGCATTATAGGATTTGGTGGTAATCAAAATTTGTTTTGGAAAGGAATGTGGGTAGTATTTAAGATGGAGAAAGTGGATGGGAAGGAAATTTTTTCTTTGGCCCAACTCAAAGGGTGGTTATAGCTTTTAGATACAAAGCTCTGAGTTTCAACTTCTCATATTTTGACTGGTACTTTTGCCCTTTGCCCTATGCAGTACATTAGACCCCTATCTTAACAATAGTTATGGCTTTAAAGTTTCTTAATTGTATTGGATTATGGTTGTAAGGGGTGGTAGGTAAGCACTAATGATCTGTTCAATCGGTAGGGAAAGGTATAATGTTACAGGTGTCAACTAGCACGTGATAGCAATGAGCTATAGTGGTGTAAAGCCAACATGTTGGATTAGTGAGGATTCGAGTATGAAATCTAAATGGTGTATCTTAAATTGTGTATCATTTTGATATGTATAAGCATAGGGAGATTATTAAACCATGTGAAAGGAAGTTGTGGTTAGTATATATGATGTAGGGTGAAATTGAATCTTAATTATTGGTTGTAAGGATGGGTGAAGTTACATTGGTTATGTATAAGGGTTGGAATGTCCTTGGAATGTTCCATTTTCTTTAATTTAATTGATTTTTGGTTGTTAAAAACTGAATACTTAGTAAATGAAATTGAGAAATTTTCATGTTCACAATAAATTAATTTCTTATTCTATCCATCCATTTACCATTTTTACATAATTTGTGTTTCTTTATCCTGAAGCCAACACTATTAGAAAGACATGGTTCCAACAAATTTCAAAGATAATTTTCAACTCGTTGATGGAGTCGTTATTGAAAATAGAAGTTCTTTATAAGGGTTGAAATCATTGTCTTATCAAACATATATTTACGACGGTTCTGTATAGAATCATCATCATATGGATGGTTGTTACGAGAACTATTGTTGTAGTTCCACATACGATGACAGTTATATTGAGAGCCGTTGTCGAAATCCCAATTTTTCTTAAAAAAAATTACTTTTTATTGTTTACCTCAATTAAGTAACCTATGTATATGACACTTATTGGTCAGTCAGACAGAATCCCAATAACATATGGAAGCATAAATTGAAGTATATAAGTAACCTGTATAACTTAATGGAAAACAATAGAATAAAATGAAATATATAAAAAGTATTGCAAATGTTAAGTGTCAAAATTTTTAAAACATAAAATCATGAGTAAAAAGTAAAATACAAAACAAATTGTAGAAATTGTTGTAATATCGTTTAGTCTAACATGTTATAGAAATTGATAAAGTATGTTGTCCACGTTAACTAACTTAATTTTTATTTTGAATCTCAAACAGGGATTCGCTTGATAATGAGATAAACTAAATTTAGGCATTCAACAAATCAATATTCAAACAATTATATTACACAATCTTTATTTCACCTAAGTAAACTCTTACAAGTTTAGAATATTAAGAAATTATTTTGAGATTCATAATTTCAAGTTTATGTTATTTTTTTTTCAAAATTTTGGTAGTATAAAGCCTGAAATATGAAATTTTGAAAATTAAAACAATTCAATATGTCAAAGGCCAAACACCTTCAAATGCAATACCAATACATTCAATATAACAAGCACAATATAGTCAAAGTATTTCAAATACAAACATATTATTAAAAATAATCATCAAATACACAACAATCTTAAAAAAATTGAAAATTTAGAACAAGGAGTACACCAACTTGGATTGAAAATAGTACTGAAAGTATTTCAAATACAAACATATTATTAAAAATAATCATCAAATACACAACAATCTTTAAAAAAATTGAAAATTTAGAACAAGGAATACACTAACTTGGATTGAAAATAGTACTGTTGTTGCAAGTGGTTACAATGACGATAAGGAGCGATGTGTGGCAACAACGATCAGAAGACAACACCTATTGATGTTACTAATCATTCAAGTAATAAGTTTTAAATTCTACACAATATAAACAAAAATAAATAATAATTCAAAATAAAAACTAACTCGAAATGTGAAATCAATAAGAGGAATGATGACAGAATAGGTGACCAAAACAATGACAACAAGACCAACAAAATTTAGGTAATTGAAACAACGATAATGGACTGAGGACAATAAGTGTGATAGCAAAAGTAATAACAGGAACCAAGAAAATGGTCTTGGGCAAAGACATAAACAACAATAACATCAGAGACTAATACAGAAGATGCAAGCAAAGAGACCATCAACAATGATAGTAAAACCGGTTAACAATAGTGTCACAGTGTAATAACAAGAGAAAAAACAAGAAAAAAGAAAAATTTTACAATTTTACAATTTTAACTTCAAATAAAATAAACAACTTTAATTCTAAAACATATCGTCATTATTTCTTATTTAGTTGACTTTTAATAATAAAAAGACATCGTTATTTCTTATTTTTAATAACAATATTGTGCTATCTATCACAAAAAAAAAGAGTTTAATTTATTTACAAATATTCATCGCATATTTTTTTTTACAATACAGTGATAATATCCAAAGTTTGCACCAATTCAAAAACACATTTTCATGACTCTTATATTTATGAAACTCACTAGTAAATTATAATTTCCATTAAACTTTAACTAATAACAAACAATATAGAAAAGGTTTATATCAAAATAGTATTATTTTTGTTCCAATAAAATAACTTCTTTGTAATTCCTAAAAAGGATTAAAAATCTAGTTACTTTAATTATTAACATTAAATATTTTTAATTATTCATAGTAGTGTTTAAAAAATATTGTGATTAATTTATTAGCCAAAAGAATTGAAAATTCACATTAAATTAGTCTATAGTAGAAGGATTATTTAGTCCAGTAAACTAAAGAAAACTCCTGACAATAATATATATATATATATATATATATATATATATATATATATATTAT
>Ga0209700_105422_pt1 | contig 21523 bp, 10 predicted proteins | sample SiratroredBW_FD_187528 | JGI IMG/M metagenome (GOLD analysis project Ga0209700, IMG submission 187528) | Root nodule microbial communities of legume samples collected from California, USA - Siratro red BW (SPAdes) (version 2) | ecosystem: Host-associated > Plants > Roots > Nodule | place: USA... | reverse complement strand
TTTTTTTTTTTTTTTTTTTTTTTTTAATATTTAGGAAACTATTTATGATGACTTTCAATATTTACATATATAGTTTTTCTACTTTAAGCACCATTTAGGAGAGAAAGTAAACTTCAAGTACTAAATTTGTAGTTTATTCTCCATTAAAAGAACGGATCATAGAAAGATGCAATGCAAGAATGTTGTTATACCAGCCTGGCCTTTATGTCTGGTAGCATCAAGAGCAGGAGTAATTGCTCGAATGAGACTCTCAGAGTCAACCTCAATAGACCTTAGGGCTTGCATATCTCTAGAACGAGGTCGATGATCAATGGAGCCTTCCACACACCTTATCAAGAATTGTTGTCTTCTGAAAACAGGAGAAGAAGCCAATATGCAACTTTTTGCACAGTCCAACAGCAATCGGGAATTCATGCCATCTTTCATTAGCATGAGCAAACAACAATCCCTACTAACACAACACAGGCAAATTCAGAAGTGGTTATAGGCAAAGATGAGTTTAAAAAATGGCCATCTCATAAGAACTAAATTGCCAAGTTAATTTCTTCTTAGTGACACAGAAGCGAGTAACAATAAGCACGCCGATATCATTAATTTCTTCAACTAACTAAATTGAATTCAATTTCTTACCAGCAATGTTTGAGAAACGCATAGTTTGACTGAAGCGAGATACAAGTTTTGAAATTGACGCAGATAAAGAGAGAAACGAGACACAGCGATTCACAAACTTGGGAATACTGGGACTCCCACCGTTCCAGAGAGCTTTCGATGGCTCTGGTTATTCAGACTAGTAAATAATTGGGCCAACCAAATTCGATTACTGGAATTTCTTTTGCGTGCCATAATTTTTTAGAAGATTTTAATTTTTAATTACAGAAATCAATTTTTACATATTTTTAAAAAAATTTAAATTATGTATTTCAGAAGCTATTTTTTATTTAAAAAAGCTTTTAAATTATGAAGTTAGAGAGTTTTCTGGAATACACTATTTAGAAATTATTTTTTAACTTCTGAACTGTATAATTTAAAAATTATCTTTTAGATTATATAGTCTGAAAAGTTTTTTTTTGTAAAAAACACCTATTTTAAAACACTTTATTTTAATTTTTAAAGTTTAGAGTTAGGAGAAGGTCAACCATAAAAAGGAGACAAAGGACAGGGGTGGCAGGAGGTAGGGAGTGATTTGGTCTTTTAATCACCTCATGGTACATGAAAACTATTAAGGTGTAAAAAGAAATGACATTCGATTATGCACAATTTGGTCTTACATAACAGACTAAATTTAGTATTGGGCCAAGTGATTTCTAAATGCAGCCCACCTAATTGCTAAATTTATATATATATATATATATATATATATATATATATATATATATATATATATATATTTCTATAATCTATCATAGTTTACGGATAAAATATTTTTAAAGATGTTATTTTGAAATATTTGATGTCGAAATATTCATGGTAATAAAAAATGAGGGTTTTAGGTGGCTCTATTCTATCCCTTAGTTCTCCATTAGAAATTTACTCTAATATTCTAAAATATTCCATATTAAGTATAAAATAAAATTCAATAGTAGTTTATGTGTAATATTCCTCTTTTAAGTCACCACTATATTGAATGAGTTGATTACACAGAATGATGAAAACAAGGATAATAAATAAACTATACTGCAATAAATCTATAGGATGAGCCCTTTATATATAACAATACACGTAATATATAAATATATATGATTTTAGGTTATTGTAACGAAATTAATATTACAGCTATATTAATACAAAAATAGTTTTTTTAGTTAAGCATGTTTAGTTTATTAAACTTAGAAGACATTTTGTGTAAATTTTTTGAGTAATTTTTGAATGACTTAAACTTTGTTTAGCAAAATAACATGTGAAAGATATTGGTGCATTTTATTTTCTGCAAAAGTATATTTTGAATTGGAATTAGAATAAATTAGGCCATACGTTTTCCTGTGGTCAATAGTTTTATTTACAGTTTTGTTGTATAAATTCTATAAATAAGGAGTGCATCATATTTAATTTACTTGTTTTAGAAACAATTATATTATTAATTTTCAGATCAGTTCGATAATAACCAATAAATTAATTATTTGAAGACAATTTGAGAAAGTTAAAATTTAAGTATAGTGTAAGATGATGTCATAGTGTAAAATAGATATTAAACCAACTATTTAATACAAAATTACCTTACTAATTATGTTAATAATTCTAAATTTTAATTTCTATACACATTAACTTGTACTAATTATGAGTTGAGTGTTAAAGTATCCTTAGAAGTGGAAGTTCAAACTTAAAAAGAAGAATTTTAACCGTGGAAGCCATCCCAGTTCAATCATCTTGTTTGGGTACCAATACAGGAACATAAACAAGTAGATTTTTTATTTTTATTTTTATCAGGAAGGAAACTAAAGAATTTAACAAGAGGGAAAAAAATAGAAAATAATTAGGTCCTAATCCCCAAATGACAAAGAACTTATATAATTAGGAAGAAATTTATATGGAGTGGTTCAGTGGCGTGATAACAAAATGATAATTTAAACCTATTTATAAAATAATAAGAAATAAACAAAATTATTATAAAACTATACTTTTTTAAAATAGATTTCTCATTTCACATAAATATGTGTAGTATTTTAAATAAAACTGATCCCGCATCTCAAAAAGTACGTGCTGTTAGTTGTTAGTTTCTTTTTGGAAGGAAAACGAATAACTAAACTAAATAAATCCAAGGGTTTAACGCGGTTAAAACTTAGAACACAATATCTGCGCGCGTGTTCATGGTCCAATATAAAGCCAATTTCTGATTCTCTTTTGAAAGTTCAAACGAACGTGGGACCGTGTCTTTCTACCGTTACCCCATTTTCCCTTAATTAATGTGTAGAGTGGGTTAGTGTGTTCGCCCAAATTCTCTATATAAAGTACTCTTGAGATTTTGGAAGCAAAGTCTTCGTTGTTGTGACCCTGATTATGGTGATCAATACGTCACCAAATCTCAGTCTACAAAAAATATTGAAACTCAATGAATGCTTCTTTGCTTCCTCCACACCCATCCCTTTCTTTTGGCTGTTCCTCATTGATGCCATTTACCAAACTGACCTACCAAGCCAAGTTATCAAAAACATGATTCTTCTGTTTAATGCGTGCCATGAATGCCACCTTGCTTGCATGCCACCCTTCTCATTCCGCCTTACGCTTCTAACTCTCTGTTCGGTCTCGTATAACTGTCCACTCCACCACTGCGACCGTTAAAGCCATACCCACAATCTTAAATTTTATTTTTTATTTTTATTTCATGGTTTAATGTCTTCTCTTAAGAACTCATCACAACATGAAGCTGAAGTCATGCCAGTTTCTGAAGCTATTAGGAGGGCTAAGAACTTAAGGTTGTTCGAGCCGTCTTTGGGTGTTCTTGGGTTTGTTGTTGTTACTGTCTTTGTGATCTGTTGCTTCTTCTATTCGGATTATAGATACTCTGCTTCAAGATTTGGATTCTTGGACCAACCGCAGAGGTTTGCTTGGTTGCGGATAAACGGGTCTTCTGGGCAACGCAGAGTTGAGTTTCTTGGAGGTAAGGGTGGTGGGTGTGATTTGTTTGACGGGGAATGGGTTTGGGATGAGAGCTACCCTTTGTATCAATCAAAAGATTGCAGCTTTCTGGACGAAGGTTTTCGATGTTCGGAGAATGGAAGACGTGATTTGTATTACACAAAGTGGAGGTGGCAGCCCAAAGGTTGCAACTTGCCAAGGTAGGTGTTCGATGTTTGTTTTCCACTGGTTTCGTTCTGTTACTTCTCAAGTTCGTTATGTTTCTCGTGTCTTTCTTCAGTAATATTCGTTGGATGAAGATGATAAATTGAAAGGCTGGTTTAATAATTTCTTAAAGGAACAAAACCATCGAGTATTACTATGTTCATGCTTTAAGTATTTGGAAAATTGGAATGATAAGAGATAAAGAGACTCGTGGTTTGTGGCTTTGAATGAATGTCTTTAACCATCTAACCGGCATCTTGTCAGAAGGACAGTGACCCAACATTTGGGTGGCAATTTGCTATACGTTTCGTTGTCTCATTATCAATCCTTTGTAACTTTCAGCTATTGGGACATGTGAAAATGACAAAATTTTGTGTGCAGTTTCCACGAGTCTTTCATGGATGTCTATATTGATATGCATGATGAAGTGTTCGATTCCTTCTGTATTATTGTCTCTCTCTTTTTGTTTGAAATTCCACATCATTCTCACTTTTCAACAAATTTTTGCTCTGTCTTTTCCTACATAACCCTCGTTTTCTTTGTTAGTTTTGATCGTTTCTGCAAGTCTTGAACTATTTTCCTTACATGCCCTTTTATTTACGGAAAGTGTAAAAACACCTTTATATTACAAAAGTCAATAAGCTATGATTGGATGACAACATAGCACTGTTAATTCATTATATTACAAAAATATTTATATCCATAATTTTATCATATACGACAATATATGATTGGATGACTTTTACACTATCAATCCATCCTTGTTAAATTCTTTTTCTTAGTGATATATGTGAGTAATGTTGTTAATTTTAACAATTTTAGTTACGTAATTTGGTTGGTGAATCTTTGGAGTTGTTGGTACTAATGAATCATTAATCACATGGATGAGAATAAATGACCATGTATTAATTATTTGCATTATTGTTTTTCCTTGATTAGATGCAAAAATAGATCAAATAAAAGTTACACAGTCAGTTTCTTTCTCACCAATAAAACAGATTCAATGCAACATTGATGTTGGAGAAACTGCGAAACAAACGAATAGTGTTTGCGGGGGACTCAATTGGGAGAAACCAATGGGAATCACTCTTATGCTTGCTCTCTACTGGAGTATCTAACAAGGAATCAATCTATGAAGTGAATGGCAGCCCAATTACAAAGCACAAAGGGTTCTTGGTGTTCAAATTCAAGGATTTTAACTGTACAGTGGAATACTATAGAGCTCCATTTCTTGTATTGCAGAGCCGGCCTCCTAAAGGAGCTCCTCAAAATATTAGGACAACTCTCAAACTGGATACAATGGATTGGAACTCTGAGAAGTGGAGAGATGCAGATATCCTGGTTCTTAACACAGGGCACTGGTGGAATTATGAGAAAACAATAAGAGGGTATTTCAATCCTTTCCATATTTTAATTGATTATAACATTTATGACATTTATCTGTAATTTTTTGGCCAAGCAAAAGGGTTGAAGGAGTTTTCTATTTTGGTTTAGGGGTTGTTATTTTCAAGAAGGCATGGATGTTAAGCTGGAAATGCAGGTTGAAGATGCATACAAACAGTCCATTCAGACAGTAATGAACTGGATACAAGATACACTAAATCCTAGCAAGACACAAATTTTCTTTCGTACTTTAGCCCCAGTGCACTTCAGGTTTGTTTGACGGCTCAAATGATGAGTTTCCAGCACTTCTCACATACTTTTGGGAACTAAATTGGTGTGATATGTTTCAGAGGAGGAGATTGGAAAAACGGTGGAAACTGTCATTTGGAAACACTTCCGGAGCTTGGCTCTTCACTGGTGCCTGATGACAACTGGTTACAATTCAAAATAGGCAATGCTGTCTTATCTGCAAACAGAAATATTTCTGAAACTAAGAAGTTGATGGTGTTGAATGTAACTGAAATGACTGCTCACAGAAAAGATGGGCACTCATCGGTCTATTATCTTGGTCGTACTGTTGGCCCTGTGGTGCCTCATCGCCGCCAAGATTGCAGCCATTGGTGTCTGCCTGGTGTACCTGACACTTGGAATGAGCTGCTTTATGCACTGTTGCTTAAACGTGAACCTGCTCACAGAGGGAACCTGTGGCATTCATGACACTGAGAACTAGATGAGGGATGGAACAACTGTAATTATCAAATTCTTTTGTAAGGTAATACGAACACAGTTTTGATACAAATGAAATATTATTTAAGGAAAATGCCAACTGCAATTTTGTTCCTGTTAATTTCCAAACAGTTATTTCTTATGAAATATCAAATATGTAACATTCACTTTTAATTGACACGCTCTATTTGAAACTATTAAATTTCAATCAATTATACTCACTTTTTTTTTATTTTACAAAATATACTTTTAATATTATTATTGTTACTATTATTATTAAATTTTAAATAAATAAAGATATGTTTGGCTTTGAAATTAATAAGAATAAATTAATCAAATGAAAAATAATATAATTTATGAAGAACTAACATAGACAAACTTGCCAGCAGCTCCAACTAGATTACTTAGACAGAGAATTAAGTAGTTTATAAGTTAATTAATTAATTCGACTAAAGATAACTTATTGATAATAATTGATTAAGAAGTCATTTTATATTTTGAAGAAAGTTGTTAGCTTAAAAATTTTGGTTATAAGGTAATAGAAATAGAGCATGGGGTTTGCATAGGTTGGTCCAAGATACTTTGCCTCGTGGTTGAAGAAAACTTGCGACAGTAATATTTGAAAACAAAAAAAAAAACTGAGGATTTTAAAATTAGATGAAATAAAAAACGGACGAAATATTTAAAGAAAGTAAAATTAAACTTAAATTTTTTTAATTAATTTATATAAAAATTATATAAATATATTTAGCAATACTTATTACTAAATTAACACAATTTAGTTGTTGCGAAACATTCACGATTGTAAAAATTTTCAGAATTATTATCATTGGATTTAGATTTCAACAATTTACCAATAATTTGATCAAAATAAATAAAATCCACGACTAACATATATGCATTCATTGATACGAGTAGTAGCTTAAAATTAAAGCTGAAAAAATAAAAAGAAAAGGAAAAAGTGTGGAATAGTAGAGAGAAAAATCTGAGGCGCGGTGCCGGTGAAGAGAGCGTAGAAGGTAGCGAGTGAAGCATCTTCAGCTCCAATGGCGGATACCTCGAGTCGATCCAGAGACCTCGACAAGCTCCTTCTCCGACCTGGCAATCTTGTCGGTCCGAGGTTCGAACCCGGCGCCGAGGTACTATTGTTGTTACTGTTCCTATTCCAATTCCTATTCAAATTACTACTCTCTCTTTCTATAGGGTTTCGTTTTTGTTCCCTTATATTTTCTCTGTTGCAGTTGCGAGATGACCTTCAGGCCTTCGCCAAAGTGTTGGTGGTTGGGGCAGGAGGTTTGGGTTGCGAATTGTTGAAGGATTTAGCCCTCACTGGTTTCCGAAACCTTGAGGTCATTGATATGGATCGCATAGAGGTTACTAATCTCAACCGCCAATTCTTGTTCAGGTTAACTTCACGCGTTTCTTGTGAATCCTCATCTTTTACTTGTCTAATAATCTCGTTAGTTTTGGCTTGGTATTTCATTTCTGCAGTTTCTTTTGTTCACTTGCTTTGCTTGTAGACTTGAAGATGTTGGCAAACCCAAAGCCGAGGTAGCTGCCAAGCGGGTCATGGAGAGAATCAGTGGCGTGCAAATTGTGCCGCATTTTTGCAGGATTGAGGACAAGGAAATTGAATTTTACAACGATTTTAGCATTATTGCCCTTGGTCTTGATTCCGTTGAGGCACGCAGCTATATCAATACTGTTGCCTGTAGTTTTCTAGGTGTGTTTTGTTTCCTATGCCTTTCACTTAAACTGCTTGTGATTTGCCTTTTGAATTATGGTCGCAGTCGTGGCTTTGTAGTTTTCCTTAATATTACTGGAAATTATGGACAAATAGCCACAATTGTGGTTGCATTGTGGTGACAGACACCCAATAAACCTTGATGTTGTGGCAAAAACTGTGGTCATGGACCATCTTTTAAAACTTTGGTTTTATATATTCTCCTTGTTTTATTATTGAATTGTTTTCAAGCATTGGTTTTTGTTTTGGCGCTCTGACCTCAAGTATAAGGTATTCAGCAGTATGCTTATGCTAATATTCAGTTTCTTTTCTTTTTGCTGGTAATGGTAGAGTATGACTCTGATGATAATCCACGAGAAGAGACTATCAAACCTATGGTGGATGGTGGGACTGAAGGTTTCAAGGGCCATGCCAGGGTTATCCTGCCAGGGATCACTCCTTGCTTCGAGTGTACAATCTGGCTTTTTCCACCTCAAGTAAAGTTTCCTTTGTGCACCCTGGCTGAAACCCCTAGGACTGCTGCCCACTGTATTGAATATGCTCACTTGATTAAGTGGAATGAGGTAAATCATTGTTTATTCTTTCAGTTATTTTGCAATGTCGATTATTTCATCCAGAATTTAATGTATAGGTTCATGGCGGAGTGGCTTTTGATCCAGATAATCCTGAGCATATGAAATGGGTTTATGATGAGGTAACCACTATTTCATAGTGAGTTTCTTGACAGATTAATGTGCATTTTGGCCCCTCAATGAGTTAGAAGTTTAATTATTTATGTTTTACAGGCCGTCAAGAGGGCTGAGCTTTTTGGCATTCCTGGAGTTACTTATTCTCTTACACAGGTATGTAGATGATTAAGTTTGATAATTAATCCATAGCAAATTCTGAGTTTTTGTGTGGTGTGTATAGTTTTGTACTTTGGGTTTCTCTAAAATTCCTTTTAATTGGTTGATGTTTATCTTGTTTATTGTGTTTTCCCTGGTGATAGTCAGCCATATTCTCCATTTATCCATTTTTCACTAAGAATTAATTGTTTTAATAGGGTGTTGTGAAGAACATCATTCCAGCTATTGCTTCAACAAATGCTATTATATCAGCTGCATGTGCACTAGAAACATTAAAGATTGCAACAGAGTGCAGCAAAACTTTGTCAAACTATTTGACGTATGACTGTTTTCTTATCAATATTTGTCTTCTGGCCGTAAATATTATTGATTGGTTAATACCTCTGTAGGTATAATGGATCAGAAGGCCTCCATACCGAAGTGGCAGAATTTGAAAGGGACAAGGACTGTCTTGTGTGTGGTCCTGGTATACGTATTGAACTGGATACCTCAATCACATTGCAAAAGGTTATTTTTCAATTATCAACTCCTCAAGTTCTTTGATACATATATATCTGAGTCATGATACGTTTACATCATGTGTAAGTCTTTAGATTTATACCAAATTCCTACCATTAATTTTAGTTAGTCAGGGGAAAGAATTTTAGGGAAATACAGATATGAAAGAGAGTAGCACGTGACTTACACCTGGTGTAAACAGATCCTAACCACCCTATATATATATCATATCAGAATGACTCTTGTGAAAACATTTGCTTATATGAGAATGGTTACAACTACCAACAATCATCATTTTAAAAAATGAACGGTCAACGTTAAAATACTTAGGAAAATACAAAAAGATGCAATATGAAAGAGAATAACTGACTTAAGACTTACACCTGGTGTATCCTGATCCTAACCCTATATATAAGATAATGAATTCAGGTTAAATTTCCATTTATTCATCATATCTCTAAAAGATTCATGATAAAATCATATCAAATCTGTGAAAGATCTTCAACTATTATTATTGCACCACTACCACCATGATCGTTGCTACCACTACCATCATGACATCATCCTTGTTTCCACTACGACAATGATGGAAGTGACAACGGTCATGGTTTTGGCTGTAACAACGGTCATCTTAGTAGTGGTGATGACAGTGATGGTGGAATGGGGTAATGTTAATGGTCATGAATCTATACAGATTTGATGGCTGCAAGATATTTGAATTTGTATTTTAAGTATTTTAATCTTCACCGTCTATTATGTTTAATCTTAATCTGATGGTTGTAATTAGTTCTTCTCACTAGAGCCCATCCTTGTGTCTGTGGGTGTATATATATCTATGCAGAAAATGTCAATTCCTTCTGTTTTAGTTGCTACCTCTTCACAATTTAAAACCAAATCTAGAATGCTTCATTATTAGTTTATTTCAACCCCTGTTTCCATCTTCCTTTCCCTCCATCTTTTTTCTTATTGATGGCTGTACAAGAAATTGTTAGAAAGTTGAATAGGTAGTAGGATTTTGGAAGCATTTGGAAAGTCCTTTCTTTTACTGGCAAGACTGGCCTTTTTTATTTCTTAAAATACTCTTTCAATATGAAAGGAAATAATGTTTTTTGCGATCTATTAAATGTTTTTCCTCTTGACTCGAAATCAGTGAAATTAGTACCCTAAAAATCTAGGGTACTCATGATATATATGTATTTTTCAACAACTGAACTGCCTAGTTATTTCTGTTTTTAAGCAACTCATATCTTAATGCAACTTTAGCACATTCCTTTCTGATGCGTTTTCTAATCAAATTGTGGTTAACAGTTCATGGATCTTTTGGAAGCCCATCCTAAGTTGAGGTTATCAAAAGCTAGTGTCACACATCGAGGAAAGAATCTATACATGCAAGCCCCCCCTGTATTGGAAGAAATGACTCGATCCAACCTGAGTCTATCTCTTTTTAACCTCATGGGTAAACTGCCCAAGGATGTCATCCATGTGAATGGTATGACAATCAAGAACGACCAAAAGTTCTCTTGTTTAAGAAAATTACGTGTTGTTTTCAAGGGAGTCGATGGGGTTACAGATATGGATACAGCTGGAGGAGCATAACTTGCGCCATCTTAACATGTGTTGCTGCTTGAAGTTTTTAGGCTTTATTAGCATAATTAATGTTATATATCTCAGCTTGTTCCAATATTGATCAGGTAAGGTTTTACAGTTTCTACCCTGTCAAAGTTTTTCATAGACAAGCCAGTCAATAACACTTGATGCATTGGATTGGTTGCCCCACAGGGTGACGAATTTTGGCAATTCCATTTTATCTTATGCTCAGTTAGACTATATATGATGAAATTGAGTTGCTTTAATGTTTCCAAGTGCCCGAATTCCATCTCTGAAATCTTGAAGTTGGTCTTAAAATATTACGATGGAGATGAACTGTAGATTTATTTTGTGGTAGATTTTGGCAACGAATGGTTGAGAATTTTGAAGATCCTGGTATCTAGTTGCTATTAATATTCACTAAAGTGAAGTGAAGGCGCCAATTTTGGATTGAATTCAGAATGGATCAACTTACAGACGGGAGAAATGTGCTAAATGGAAACCGTTTAACTATTAGCTTTGTACATTCGGGGGAATATCTCCCTGGAAGGCTACAATTCAGGATATATCCACAGATCTCTTATTTGTTTCGTGTTTGAAAATATTCATTACGGTGCCATACATTACAACTAACAGGAAAGGTGGCAACTTACGTTGTTCGAGTCTTTGAGAAGTATTGATGATTTATCGTTCTTTGGAGTGTTGCGAATTGCGAAGATCAGTCTTACCTATACAAAGTTTGGTTAATTGTTTTTCAGTGGCTAATGATTACATGTCAATTGTTTTAGTGTCAGATTATTTAGCTAGAAATTCAAGTACCTGGTTGTGATTGCAGCTTCCGTGCAAGACACTGAAGTCAACAGTCGAATATATAATTTGTGAAGAACAGTGCAAGCTACACTTTATTATATCATTGGATAAAATTTATTGAATATCACAAAACCACGAGTGAAACTTATTAAATAAGATGATAGATCCACAAAATTTTGTGATTTACAATAAATTTCAGTAGTTGAAATGTATTCAAGCAGTGTGTTTGAAACTGCATTATTAGCATTTCTCAATTTATGAATATTAACACGGAGTATAGTATTATATATAATTTTATAGTGCCTGTATAAATGTATAAAAAACGAGTATTGCATAAAAGATTTATTGTTGTCAGTGTTTGGTAAGAATAGGACCGAGAAGGATAGAGGTCATACATAACATAACTCAAGTGTATATAATAAGTCTATCAAAGGTATTACGTATTACATTGAAAAAGATGTATATATACTTAAGTTGAGTTGAGTTGGTAGTCTGACACCGTACAAAATAAAATATAAGTATTTGATACTAAAATAAATTATTATTTTATTGGTATATGATATTTTATTAAATAAAATTAAATAGATATAATTTATTAACATTAATATTAAAGTATAATTTTTCTTATATATATATACTTGTAATTTTTTGTTTTTTGAGATAGATTGAATGATTAATATGAAACTATCACAAATCGATGAAACTTGACTATATTTGATTTACTCGTAAAAGAACAAGAAAAGTTTAAGTTTAAAATAAATAAATTTATTTTTTCAAACTTATTTTCATTCATATTAGAGTGAATCACTTTTTATAATCTTAACTTTTTATCACATGTTCATTATTAAAAGAAATCTACTATATATCTAAAATAATATATAACTAGAATTTTTTTAATTTTGTATATACATTTCATATTTTTATTAAAAAATTGCACGCATAATTACTATAATATGATATACATATAATTTTATTTAAGTAAATATATAAAATTAATATAAATATTAAATTTTAACTCATTCAAATATGATAATATATAAAATTTGGATAAACAGACATTGTTCCGCTGATTCAGCTGGTTACAATAAACTGAAAATTTAATACTTAATTATATTTAAATGTGTAACACCAATAAACTAATATTCAACATAAATCATATATAACACATTTTAATTAAAATAAAATAAAAATTTACTTGTCTGTGAAATTGACATAAATATTGTCTCAATTTTATTACATAATTATAAAAAAAAAATGTAAACGTCTACCATGTATTGGTGGGTTGTGGATGGTATTGATGTTGTGTGGAGTTTAAGGTAAAACACTCTTATATATGCCTCAACTATATTTTAGGTGTTTATTTTTATTTTTAAAAAGATCAATTTTCTGTAGCATTAACAGCGACCATAAGATTTAGGTCATGGAGATCTGACGACCCTTCACAACTTGTGACCCTTGGAAGAACTGAAGAGAAGGAGATTGAATTTGCTCTCTTAATAATTCAACCAACACAGTGGTGAAGTTTATGTCCTGCAACTTGTCTATGCTTACGCAATCAACTATAAAACAACAAATCCTATTTCAGACAATTTCTGTAAGGAAAACATGTTCCTGTAGAAAACGCAACTCTTAGGTATGAATCTAATCCTAAGGTCAAGATTGAATACCTTATTATTAATCATGTCTCATCCCAAGACTTATTTCAATCGTATGCACTCACTGTTAATAATTTATTTAATGTATTTATTTCTATGACAATATTGATAAATATAAACTAAGGTTAGTCACTAAACACAATACTTTTCCACTCCTTGTCAACATCAACATCAATTCGTATTCTTATGTGCACAACAACACATCCATATTGGTCTTTGCAACTTCATGTTAAACATGCATTTCTTAATAGTGATTTAGAGGAAAAGGTATAACCACCTACATTTAATCACAATGTAGTTTAGAAGAGAAGTTTGCAAGTTCAAGAAATTGTCGGAAAAACTAAAACAATCATGGAGGACTTGATGTGGGAGATTCTGCTCAACAATGAAGAATTTTGAATATAAGTAAAGTAATTCAGAGCACACTTTCTCTATAAAATACAAAGAAGGGAATATATTTCATGGTATGATTTAAACTAAAAACAATTATTGCAAAAGCATTGAAAGAATTTTTAATTACTCAATTTGAAATTAAAGACTTTAGAAAACTTAAATGTTCTTGAAGATTGAGATGAGAAGCTAAAAAAAAAGGATTATTTTCTCACAACAACAAGAATATGTATTGAACTCTTTAATTGAAATTGATATTTCGATCCTAGTGTGTTACTGTATATTTTTTATTACCTTCATTCTTGCTATTAATTATATATATGTTAATATAATATTTTTTTTTTACCTTCATTCTTTTCTAAGATGTACAATTTTGTTATGATATCACAATTTTTCATTGAATAGTTGTGTTGTTCACTTGTTTTAACTTTTCTATTAGAAGTTTATTTTGTTTTTATTTTTTTCTTATCGGAAATGAATGAATATATCAAACACTTTCTATTTATAGTTTTTTATATCTTCATCTGATTAAAATCTTGTTACGACTCTTGTGTTATCTATTTTTTTTTTATTCTAGCAATTATTATCAATGGAGTAGGTGAATTATTACTATTCTTGATACAAAGAATAAGGTTGGGTTTATTGACAAGAATGCACTACACCCACCTAAATCGGATACTACATACTCTGTGTAACATTATAATAACATAATGGTATCATGGTTGAAAATTCGATTTTTTTTCTTTATTTGTTAAAGTATATTTTGGATGGATAAAACAAATGAAACTGAGAACAATCTTAAATCTTACAACTGTTAAGATAATATTCATAATTGATTGATATATAATACACTTATCTAGTTGTTAAAAAAATTATAAAGCTCGTGTTTAATCTATTTTACCTTTTTATTTATTTTTCTTAAATTAAGATAAGTTAGGAAAAACATCATTATTACAAAAGATTTTGAAAAATAACTATTTTAATGAAGAGGAAAAAAAAATGAAAGGAACCAGTTTTAATCTAATATATGACATTGAATATTTTTATTTGACTTCCATTTAATTCACTTCCCCATATCATAATAGTTAAGCCCAAGTCTATATGCTAGGATTTCATTTTTAGAAAAAGTGATACTTGTAATCATGATTTTGTATTTAAGTTAGATAATTATTTTTAATAATTAATTAAAGGACTTAAATGTCGAAGTATTTATGTTAATAAATTCTGACAAAATTGTTTATTGATTTACTACCGAGACACGCACTCTTATCTATACCATTTATTGTTGCTTAGAATCATAGATAGTCATTAAATTGTTTTCAAGCCATATGTATTTATACAGTTTCTTTATTAATTAAACAATAATTTAAAAATTTGTATTTTAGTATTTTTCTTTTAATCATCAAAATACTTTTTATTATAATTAAAATAATTTTATATAAAATAAGTTAGCTTTACTCATTTTTTTTATTTTTATCTATACTTTATACATAAAAATTAAAATAATTTTTTTAATCAAAATAATTTTTATTTAAATAAAAAAAATTGTCACAAAAGAGTTCTCATGTCATTAATACGATTATGAAAATGTTAAAACTATTTAGTGATTAACTTGTTAGAAATAAAAACACTACTTATTAAAAATAGGTAATTATTTTAATAAATTTTTATTATAACTTGGTTATTTTTTAATTTTTAGCTTTTAATTATTTAAAAAAGAAAACTCACAAGGAAGCGATCGTGATTATTGGATGAAAAAAGTTGGTACATACGGGAGCTTAATTCAAAGCTTAAAATAATAAAAAGCCTGTTTAACAAAGTTATAGAGGCCAATAAATTTAATTTAACTCAAATACAATAACGCAACTATAATTACTATTGTTTTGATTTGTCAATCATACAAAATTTCTACGAAGAAAAAGTAGAGAAACACTATAGCTGTTGTGTAAACAACACTCACATGCACCAAATAATAATGCTTCTTCTTCCACATAACTAGGAACCACATTTTATTTGGTAAAGGGTATTAGTTGGCAAAAAATGAGATTGAATATCCAGCAAAAATAAAGAAAATAATTCATGACAAAAGTATCTGTTAATATAGAACACAGTTACCCTAATGAACTGGATAAATTATAACTGTAAAATAGGATAACTTGTGCGAGATTATTTTTTACCAAGTTAAACTGGGTTAACTAAGTTAATCATGTAACTTATGAAATAAGTTTATTAAACCTTAAATTAAATCTTAATAAAAATAATTAGTGAAAATCATCGTTGATAATTGTGAGCTCAGATAAATAATTGTGGTTCTTATAAATAGGAGATTTTGGTTCATGTCCTTATTGATTTAATCATCGAAATACTCAACCGAATTCAAAAAATGTTTGATTAAAAAGTATTTTCAACCTACAAAAAATAATTCGACATAGTTAAAGTCGATCCCACGACTCTATATACTAACCTACTACTTCAATCCAAAACATTTCAAACGATAACAATGATGAACTTTAATTCTTGAATTTTTAAAAGGAAAAGGTGATTTGAAGAGAGTTAAATTGAGGTAGGGTGAAGTGCAACTGTCTGAGCAAATTGACCTGCGAGTGTGACCTTTATATAATTGAATAATCATAGGAGCAATTATCCTCCTTGTTAAGAAGAAAAAGGTAACAAACACAGTTTTGGTGGTATCTGGGTGGAATTGCAAGTTGTGAAAGTTGAAGATCCAGTGACAGTAACATGCAGATCTGTCTCGGTGGTTTAATCTTGACCAAGAGCAACCGCCACAAAGATAGAAAACGGATAAGAACCCCTTTGGGGCAAAAATTGATTGTTTACTGAGCCATGAATTGATGAGCCATAACTGTTTTTTTTTAGGATATGATATGATATGAGGTTATGTTTGGGGTGATGAATCTGCATGTCATGGATTGAATATCTGGACAACAGTTGTTTCCTTTATGGATAATATCACAACAAACACACTTCCATCATTCTAGTGGGCTGCTTTGTGGGCCTCAGACAGATTGGCCAACTGTGCCCTTGGCCCACCAACCCACATGCCCATCCCTTCCATCCCTTACCCTTTCCCACCTCTCCCTATTAAACCCTCCCACTTTTGGGGCAACACAATATAACAAACATAACACACTCACTCTCATGGAGGTTGCTGTGGAACTAGAAGATGACCTCTTTTTTGCTGACTTAAGCAAGCAAATTTCTCTCCTAATTATGGATGAAGATGAAGACCCTCTTGCTTCTTCTCCTCAAGAAAACCATTTTCAGGTTTTTCCCACTTCTAGTCTTGGATAATTTTATTCATACACACTTTTAAATAAAGAAAAGTAAATATATTGAAAGATACTAACTTCCCTTATACTTAGTTTATTGAGAGAAAAAAACTCATTTTTTTCTTATTTCAGACCTTTTCTGGATCATTCTATCCTCCTCCAGAGTCTGGTATCTTCTATGAGCATGCTTTGAGAAGACAAAGCAAAGGGACAGGGGTGTTTATCCCTCAATCCACACAGCCTAGAAGGAAGCACAGGAAAGGAAGATCAAGCTCAAACTCAAAACATCAAAAGCAGTCTCCAGATACTTCAAGTTCCTGTAAAAAAAGTACTTTCAATACCAAAAACGGTTGAGGATATATATGTATATGTCTTCCCACAAAAGTACTTTGCCAAGTTTAATCACTTCTATATGGGTCTAATTCTTTAGTCTCTAGGCAATAATTCCATGGTTACTTAGTTTGAAGAGACCATGTACAGGAGTAGAACAATTGTATATACAGTGGAGATTAGAGAATATTGGTTATGAATTAGTTTTTGGGGTGTTAGTTAGAGTTTAAATTCAAAAGCTTAAATTATGTACAAGAGAATGTCATATATATTTGCTAGTCTTTATATCAAGGTTCACCGTGTGCACAAGCATGATTTCTTGTTATAATGTTATCTAGTTTGATGAATTTATCCTTGTTTATTTTACCATTTCTTTCTGAATCTTCATTTTGTTTGCTGTGTGTGTGACTCACTATTTGTTATATAGAACTAAAGTGTGTTTGCTAACATGGAAATAATTCCAAAAACATAAAACCAAACCATAATGCTATCTTTTTAGCAAAAGTTCAATAAAATGATTTTTTCAAAGGTTTTCAAACCACCTATATCAGGAAGGCAACTGCCGCAATATATATATATATATATATATATATATAGTAATTTTTATTACATATTATATTTTCAATAAATTTTAAAATAATTCTTATTTTGTATATTAAATTTTATAAAAAAATAAAGATGGTATATTAATATGAATTTATTTATATTTTAATAAATTTTCAAGAAAGAGTAGTATTAACATTTTTAATTTGTACAATTTGATTTGAGATTATTTCGGAATAAAGGGTTGGGTAGTACTTTCAATTAAAAAAAAATGTTTATCGTCTCATCTAAATATTCATGAACGGTGGAGATTTCACCCAAATGTTCATGACAGGTGAAGATTCTACCTAAATTACATGTTTATGGGATAATTAAATAATTAAAAGATTCTACCTAAATTACATGTTTATGGGATAATTAAATAATTAAAATGTGTTATAATTTTTTCTCATTTAGGTAATTAAGTTTAAAAATTTCAATATAATAGATGATATGAGAATGACCTTCTAAACATTTGAAAAAGAAAATGTGAATGATGAGATTTGAAAAAGAAAATGTGAATGATGAGATTGTGATTGAAGTTATTGAGACTTATGATATTTTATACTATAAAAAAAATAATTGTTAAATAAATATTAATAGTTACATGTCTTTATTTCATGTCTCTTTTTTTATCTTTTAAATATTTTTTTTTTGCCACACCAACATAAAGTAAAATTAATAATATTAATATTATCATACATTTTATCTAAATTTTTTTTTTGTTTTTTTAGTTCTTATTTGAATAATTTCTTTTAATATTTTTAATCCTTCATTAGAACTTGTAAATCAAGAAGTTCGATATATTTTGTAGTACAAATCAAATCGTATCAAATATAACTCGAGTTTTTTTAATATCCTATATTAACTGTATACCAATTTTAAAATATATAATTACTATCTTTTAATTCCCCATATGTGAAGATAAAGAAAAAAAAATATACAAATATTTCTTCGAAGCTATAAATTGAGGTGTATATCATGAATTTTATCCATGAATGTTAAGTCAATATTAACTTTTTGTATAACTTGTATGTCATATACAACGAATTATCCATTTTCTTATTTCTGATAATTTCTTAAGAGAACATGCTTATGTTGGAAACGTAAACATATATGATGAAAATTGTTGATTAAAAGTTATTACTATAAAAACCTAATATTAACAAGAATTAGAAAGTATCATGGTACAATCAAATATATCTTGTTTAAATTCAAGATTAGACATGACCAGTTAAAAATTGTCAGAAATACTGAACAATGTACATATTATTAAGTATTTAAGTGTTAGTTAAAATCTCACATTAAGTAAAAAAGAGTAAATTGAGTAATATATAAATAGAGAAGACCCACAAACATTGCAGAATTTTGATTGGATGTGACATTGTATATGAGTCTGACTAAAATGTAACATACATTATTTATGTGAGTCATACTAAGATTTCACCATTATAAAATATCTTTCATATTTTTTTCTCTAGTGTTTCAACAAGTAATATAAAGATCGATAAATTACAACAATAATTAATTCAGTTAATATAGAGTTTAAACTCAATTAATAAAATTTTTAAATTTGCATTCAGATATATTATGATAATTTACTTATTTATTATTTGTATCCAAACATCTTATAATATTATTTAGTTATATTATAAATGAATTATTATTATCGTTTGGTAAGAATCTAATTATCTTTTTCTTTTCATGTGATATAAATTGTAATTATTTTAAAAAGATAACTATTTTATCATAAACATAAATCTTATTTTACTATTTTAAAACGAGCGACTCTTAATGTCTATAAAATAATATTATATTTGAACTCTTACTCGTGCAAATACTTATTATTATATTTTTTATTTTATATTTTTTTATTAAATTGAATATTAAAATATTTTTTTCAGATAAATTTTCATCCTCTCTTCTCCCGTTTCTCATCCACATAAAATTCTTTCAACCTGTAAAGCTCACAAAATTTCACCTCATCAAGTAAGTCTTAACAAAAATTAATTTTTGAACAAAAATATAATTGTTTTTTTATTAAAACCTATATGTAATATGAAATAAATAAAAGTATCTAAAAAAAGTTAAAATATAAATTTTATATATTATTAAATATCGACATAAATATAATCCGTGCCAGATGGTCAATTCATTTTTTAAATTATTAATTTTTTTTAACTATTAACAATAACTCAATCAAAGCCTAACTGAAAAGAATATATGACTGTAATTTCAATTTAGACACTTTCTTAAATAATGATTAATTAAAGTTATAACATTTCATTTATAATTTTTTAAAATTGGCATTTATAAAAAAATAATTTTCATATACTAATTATATATTTTTAGAACACTAACATTAAATTAATAAGTAAGTTAAACTTTTAATTTTTTAAATTAAATATTATAAAATATATTAAGCAAAATTTATGAAAATTGTTAAAAAATAGGTAAGAATTAGTCATTTGAAATAAAATGAAATATAATGAAAGTTTATTAAATTGCTAATAGCTTGATGTACTATCAATGAAAGATACAATTTTACTTTCAAAGACTCTCTAGTCCAGATGTTATGGTCCAAGATGATATATGATATATTTTGACCCTTTAAAGTAATATGCATGAGTCAAATAAAAAGGTGAAGACATAAATTAAGTATTAGAAGTACTTGTACACACAATCAAAGTTCATCTATTACTGCACCTCTAACTCAAGTGAGTGTCAAAATGTTGACACACTCACCCAACTTGAAGTTTCATCCTGATATATACAGGGAAAAACCATTATATCACATACCTGTCAAATATTATTATAACACATGCTTCTAAACTTTGGTCCTGATATATATCCCACATGCTTCTAAACTTTGGTCTTGATATCTATCACACATGCTTCTAAACTCCACCGCAAGTCTAGTCCATAGCAGTGTCTGCAAATGACACGTTGGTATGTCCTCCTTTTACGTGGCATGCCATCACACCATCGCTTGCCACCTATTATTTTCTCAGGGCATTACTCACCCTGCAAAATACACGCTCCCATCATCACAACAAGAAGTGAATTCAATCTACCTAACTCAAAGCATCTATATAATATGTTACAATAAACACTTCCTCCTATCATACACATATACTTTAACCACCCAAAAGTTTCCTTCACAAACTCTTTCTAATTCACAAAAAATGGCCAGCAAAATGGAGTCCAAGTTCCCACCTCAGAGCCAGAAGACTCAGCCAGGAAAAGAACATGCAATGGATCCACTCCCACAATCCATACACACAAACTACAAGCCCGCCAATAAACTTCAGGTATAGCCACCATAATTTACCGAACACATTATGTTTCAGTTTCTCAGCATGTTGTGTTAGTGTAAGTCTTTTTTGCTCAGAAGTTAGAGGAATGTTTAGTTTATTGGTGTGGACATATATAGGGAAAGGTGGCGTTGGTGACAGGAGGTGACTCAGGAATTGGCAGAGCGGTCTGCCTGTGTTTCGCGAAAGAGGGTGCAACTGTGGCTTTCACATACGTGAAGGGCCACGAGGACAGGGACAAAGATGATACTTTGAAGATGCTGCTAGAAGCTAAAACAGGTGGTGCAGATGATCCATTAGCAATATCTGCTGATATTGGTTTTGATGAGAACTGCAAAAAGGTGATTGACCTAGTTGTGAAAGAATATGGACGCGTTGATATTCTAGTGAACAATGCAGCTGAGCAGCATCTAACAAACTCTGTGGAGGAAATCACACAAAAGCAGATTGAAAGAGTCTTCGGGACCAATATCTTTTCACAGTTCTTTTTGGTCAAGTACAGAAACAAACATCATTGATTTTGAGCTTATGATAGAGTGAAACATATATATATATATATATATATATATATATATATATATATATATATATA
>Ga0209700_105420_pt1 | contig 21531 bp, 17 predicted proteins | sample SiratroredBW_FD_187528 | JGI IMG/M metagenome (GOLD analysis project Ga0209700, IMG submission 187528) | Root nodule microbial communities of legume samples collected from California, USA - Siratro red BW (SPAdes) (version 2) | ecosystem: Host-associated > Plants > Roots > Nodule | place: USA... | reverse complement strand
TAAGATTAATTCAGCTTCAAGTTAAAATCATGAATTATGAGAATTGAGATACTAATGATTAACTCTTTGGTACATACTACGTAAAACCCATTCCTATAAACTATTTGTTTCTATTCCCAATCAATCCTTTTTCCAATAAATTACTCTTTCCCTTTTAATCTTATTAAATCACTATAAATTGAATATCAATAACATAGTCTATGTAAATTTGATAATTTCATTACTTGATGGTAATTATTAATTTACGAATTTCTCATCAATCGTTATTGTAGATCTAAAATGTAAATTGTAACATTTAGTTTTTATGTTTAGTAAAGGATGATTTACAAAACTTTAAAATTAAGTTATATTTAATATATAATTTTGAATTTTAGTTATTTAATAATTTATTTTAAATTTTTTATTAGTTGTTAATTTTTTTTCTTTCACATTTTCTATAAATTTTTATTTTTTTTTCTATCTATTCTTCTATCAAAAGAAATAATTTAGGAGATAACAAAGTTTATAACAATATGATTCCACCAAAATTTTTATTTTGAATAAGTTTTATTTTATCTTAGATATCATTTTGTTTTTCAGTAATTTTTGTATACGTAGATTTGTGTGTTTGTATGTGAAATTTGAGTTGAACATATTAATTTATATTAGTATAAGATTTTATTGATATATTTGATTTTTGAGTTTGACTTTCTAAAAGTAAGTTAAGAGTAGTATTCATCTTTTGGATTCTTTTTGAGGAGAATAAAAATAGAGATAAGAGAAACCAAATTGTTATTTGGTTATGAATATTTTGGATTTTACAAGTTAGTTTTGTGTAATTTTAAATACTTGGAAAAATTAAATTTGAAATTATCTTAAATTATGAGAAGCGTAAATATGAAGTTTAAATTTTGATTAAATTAGGTGCAAATGATATGTTTATATGTTGATATATGATGATTGAAGTTTGTGAAAAATGTGAATTGATATTTGGTTTATATTATGAATATTGAATTGGTGAATTAAGTATGTATAAAGTTGTTGGTATATATAAGGAAATAAAATTAGAATGTTTTAAATGAATTCAATTAAGTTGAGTAAGAAAGAAATGATGAGAATTGATGTATTCAATAGGTTTTAGGAAGATCATTTTTAAGCTACGTTCTTGCATGAAATCTAATAATTTAATTTGATACATAGATGGTTTCTGACATATTGAAATAGTTAGATGTGAAAAGTTGAGGGGTTCATTAATTTTGACAGTATACAAAAATGCAAATTTTGTCTGCATTGTTTACCGAATCTCAAAATTGCTCAATAATTTTGATGCAGTGGTGAAATGAGTTTTGTTATAAGATTTTTGTTCAAAAATATCATTCTATTGACAAATTTAAAATTATTGTAAAAAATTATTCAGTGGATTAGGGTGTATGAAAAATTTATGTCCATTAACCAAATTTCACTAAACAAGTCTAATTTTCTTGAGTGAATTTGAAAAAAAAATTGAACTTTTATTATTTATTTAGATTATTTAAATGAATTTGAAATTTATGGTTCTAAATTAATTTAATCGAATTATACTTATATTATGAATATTTTTAATAATTTTTGAAATTGAAAAATTTGTGAGAATTGATTTATTTAAAGAAATACAGTGATATTAAAGTGAAATTGAATAAAGTTGTGTATTGATGAGATTGATATGAATGATAATTATCTGAGTCATAATTTATGATTATTGAGTATTGAGTCATTTCTGAAAAGAGATATTTAAATTTCACTAATTTTATGCAAAACTTAAATGAAGATTTTAATTACGAAAAAACAAATAAAAATTTACATGTAAAAGAATTATCCTGCCTACTTGCAAGTTTTATGTAAATAGATAGGTTCAAACATTAAGTCACTTATTACTCTTGATGGATACACTCAGTATATGTATGTCAGAAATTCTTGAGTCATTAATTTTGTTGAAATTTTTTAAATTTATTAATGTGATAATGATATGTTATGTTACTGAGGTTGATAGATCTTCACATCTAAAATAATAAGATGCTTTTTATTATGTAAAATTTCTTATTATATTTAAAACCCTAGGATGCTTTTTCTCAGTGTATTTAAGTGATATGTTTATTTATTTAAGATTTTATTTGTATTAATTATTTAGATATCCTCTCACACAATATATGTTTTGCTTTAAATTTTATATATTTTTATTTTTATTTAAACCAATGAAAATAAAATTATTTTTAAAAATATTAAATTTTTAAAAATTATATTTTGATAAAACTCATTTAAATTTACTTATTAGAAATATTAATTTATTTACATTAATATTTTAGTGTGCAATTTTATTTAAATTCTACTTTAAAATTATTTTTTTTTTATCTTTAAGACTTGGTTTTCAATAATTTATTTAAAATTAAAAAAATATCCACAATTATTTTTTTTACGGATAACGAGAATGAATTATTTTAGACAAAACGGACAGTGAGTATGCATGGAGATGAATTGTAAATTACATTTTAAAAAACTAGATTATCATTCAATCAGAAAATGATTTATGCTCAATTTTAGGAGAAAAATAAGACATTTCCCAATCAAAAATTAATTCAAAGGGAAAATAAAGCAAATTCAAAATTTAAAATTTAGATTGCGCATGAAAGGAGGAATTAAATCTTAAAATGTGTGAAGAGTCTTTTCTCATATAATTTTCTTTTTAATTAACAATTACTCTGGTGTTGTTCTTTCATCTTAATCAAAATTTGTGTTCTAAAGAAGAAAAACTTAAGTCCACCTTCGAAAGAGAAGATAGAACAAGAGGGTAGTTAAGCTTATTAGCTTAAGCAAAGTAGAAAGAACAAAAACACAAGTTAACTTGTGTTAACGAAAACTTTTTGTTATTATCATCATACTAAGCTGAGATTTTTTGTCTGAATAGTTTTTTCTGAAAATGTCTTTTTGGTAAAGAAGGCACACATATTCACATACACTCGACAAGCCGATGGTTGAATCATTTGCTTCATCTCGAAATTGTTGAACAAATTACCGAACTGAGTAAATGGTTAAATCCATTGATCCTACAATCAAGGCTTATACGGATGCTGCTTTAGATCAACAAATGAGCAAAGTTGAAGCTTGCTTAAAAATCAATCTCAAAACCTTGACAACATTCTCCTTTTGCTTCTTTTTCTGTTCACTCACCATTTTGTATGATGACAAAAGGAGGAGTGTTCTGTAGTTCTGCAAAATTTTGCATCTTATCTTAGAAGTCTAAAAATATTCTTATTTTTGAAAATATAATAATGTTGGGAAAATTGATAAACTTAAATTAAATTGGAAATATTTAAAGGTATTTAGAGATGTATTTGTTGGAAAATGGTATTATAGTATTACTCCTATTGCAACAGCGGTTCATTCTGTTTTTGTCTGTGTTGCTCCTCTGCTTTCCTTCAAAAGGAGACACACACCCTGCACCAACTCAACTTTGAACCTTCAAGCACATTGTTTCCTTCACTTGTTCCACACCTCCAAAACCACTCTGATACACTCAAGCTTTCGCTTTTGTTCGCAAGAGCAGCATGCATGTTCTTTTCTCTGAGAAGAGACTCCCCTTCTCTGATCCCTTTTTGTCAAACAGAAGAAGACTTTTTTCTTGGTTCAGTTTAGGTGTTGCAGCTTCTCTTGTTTTGTTGTCCCTCTTCATTCTTGGTAACTACCTCAGGGTTCCCAAAGTTGCAGTCTTTGTTCCACAACTAAACACTGTTGGTGCTAATTCTTCGCTTGCTTCTTGCCCCTTTTTGCCTTTCAATACGAGCCACTCTTCTTCCTCTGGGAGCAGCATTTTTAACATTTCAAAGTCTGATGAGTACAATAGTTCTGTGAAGATTATTAAAGAAGGAAGTGCTGTAGCTGTGGATGGAACACATGGAGTGAATCATGTGTTGGATGAAACAAAGAGTGTCAGGGGTTTGCAGAATAATAGTTTTTCTTCTTATTTGTTGCCAGAGATTAACAAAGGAAAGCATGAAGGGGATTTGGTTGGGGAAAACAGTTTAAGGAATGTAACTGTGACTCGTAATGAGAAAATGCATGTTGGTTTACTTGAGGAATGTGACATTTTTGATGGAAAGTGGGTAAAAGATGGTTCAAAGCCATATTATCCTCTAGGGTCTTGTCCACATATTGATAGAGATTTTAACTGTCACCGGAATGGGAGGCCTGATGGAGAGTATGTTAAATGGAGGTGGCAGCCATATGGGTGCAAAATTCCAAGGTAGAGATATATGATAACTGTTTGTATGTAAGGACTATGAAGTGTTAATGTTAATCTAGAACAGAAAAGTAGTTTGTATTGGAATAAGGAAAAAGTGATTAATATTCAATGTTTACTGTAACAATAACGTGAAAGTAAGATTTCTGATAATGCGATGTATGCATATGAAATTAGGACCAAGACTTTTACATTTTATTAATTTTATGCAAGAGGGTTTGGGGCATTTTTGTGAATTGGATGTCGTTGAAGTCTCTTTTATTCAGAGCAAAACTTTGCATTTAACCTCAGAAAAAAAAAATATACGATTATTGTTCTGGTATTTGATCAATGCTTGATGTCATCATGTCACCTCTCAGTTTGAATGCAACTGATTTTCTGGAGAGGTTGAGGGGACAGAGGCTGGTTTTTGTGGGGGATTCACTGAACAGGAACATGTGGGAGTCACTTGTATGCATTCTCCGGGAAAGTATCAGGAACAGGAAACGGGTATTTGAAATTTCGGGAAGAAGGGAATTTAAGAAGAAAGGTGTCTATTCTTTTAGATTTGAGGCGAGTTTCTTTCACTTGTTTGATATTTGTCTAGTGTGAATCTTGTAGCGTTATGATGTCTTACTGGAATTTCTTTGCGGTATTTTAGGATTATAATTGTTCGGTGGACTTTGTTGCTTCGCCATTTATTGTGAAAGAGTCAACTTTCAAGTCCCAAAATGGATCATTTGAGACGTTAAGATTGGATTTGATGGACTGGACTACGACCAGGTATGAAGATGCTAATATCATAGTCTTCAACACAGGACACTGGTGGACCCATAATAAAACATCAAAAGGGTGAGTTCAATTTCCTATGCACCGCATTATCTAATGTTTGTAGCTTTGTAATGTGAGATTGCTTTATGAATCAAATATTTTTTTCTCCTTAATTATATTGTTATATATTTCTTGCGTCATGTGCACCTAATAAGCACTTCTTTTTCTTTTTGCTGTCATCTGGTACTGCTACAGAGAAGATTATTATCAGGAAGGAAACCATGTACATGCAAGACTGAAGGTTCTAGATGCATACACCAGAGCCTTGACCACTTGGGCTAAATGGGTTGACAGAAAAATCAATGCCAATCAAACTCAGGTTTTCTTCCGAGGATACTCACTCACCCACTTCTGGTATTGTTCTCTTTTACATACCTTCCACAATTCAATTGTATCAGGACTTGCTACTGTTTCCTTACTTTAATTGGACTCAAGAATTAGTCGAAGCCTGTTTGTGCTACTTAGGAAATACTTGTTTACCAAGGTCCTGTCTCATCTATATTGATTATCACATTTTTCACTAGGCCTCCACAATTATGTCTATGTAATAATGAACATGCAATAGTTCATTGTTGGAAAAATTGGATTATGCATCAGTTTGGTAATTGATAGTTCTGTTTGATCAGGAGATAAACAGAATGTTGTTGCTAGTTGAAAACTTGTTATCCTTAGACTCTCCTATTAGGTAAAACCTCTTTAGCTAATGGTTAATTTATTTTTATCATTGCTATTCGCTTAGTACTTAAGCAAGTTCCCCCTCACCCCTACTTCCTCCTTGCAGCATGGCCTGCACCTGCCTTTAGTATTGGTACTGTAGTAAACTACTACAAGATGCTATTAGCTCTACAGTATATTTCTTAAGCCGCAATTTTGCACCATCCTCACTGGGTTGCATTTTGTTCTTTGTTAAGGAAATTTAAATTTACCTGCTACATGGCGTAAAATTCTGGTTATAATTTAAACTAACCAGTGGTTACTAACCCTTATCATTTGAAATAACTACTGGCAATAAGACTAGCATTATATGATTGGTTTTAACCTCAATCATATCTTGCTACCAAGACTGTTCCAAGGTCATGGTGACTTCAATGGTATATTTTAGCAATTTAGAGATTGATATGCATCTGTTATACCTTGAGTAAGTTCTAATACTCTGCAGGGGTGGCCAATGGAATTCAGGAGGACAATGCCATAAAGAAACTGAGCCAATATTTAATGAAACTTACTTACAAAAGTATCCTTCAAAAATGAGGGCTCTAGAAAGTGTCATCCAACAAATGAAAACCCCAGTAGTATATATGAATATAAGCAGGCTCACAGATTACAGAAAAGATGGGCATCCTTCAGTATACAGAAAGGAGTATAAGAAATCAATGGATCAGAACTCAACTGCACCATTCGAAGACTGCAGCCATTGGTGCTTGCCCGGGGTACCGGATACTTGGAATGAATTGCTATATGTTTCTCTCTTAAAATATGGAACGGGAACTTGGAAAAGCTGAACAAATTTCCTCATAATCATTCCACAACCAGTTTCTTATTCTTTTTGCATAGTTAAATATTCAACGTGTGTACCCTATAAGTTTTTTGGTTGTATGCCTTTGGTGTTAGTTTGGTTATAATAAACAAGATGTTCAGGGAAGGAAATAGTATAGTGGATTGGCTTGCCAATTCTTCTCATGGTTCTGAGGTTCAAGTCACTTTCTTACGGTTTGTATTTATGTATTTAGTATTTACAGGCACGAATCATAATACTTGGAATGATCATAATACTTGGAATGATGCGAAATTTTTCTGTTTTATTTTAGTTTTATGTGAATCTATCTGATACACCAGTTATAGAAAAAAGCAGGATCAAATTTGTGTAAAAGGGTGATTTTTTTTTATGATGGCTTAGGATTGTTTGAGACGCAATGACAATTCTATTTAAAACAAAAAGGCTCTCAAATTGGCTAATAGGTATGGTGAAATTAAATTCTCTTCCAATTTCCTAATGGGGTTTGGGATTCTATTTATGGGACACAATAGCATTTCTTGTAAACAATGTGTTCTTCTAACATTTAATTATTAGTAGAAAATATATAAGGGGTATAGTGATGAATGTGTTTCGTTCTTCAAAAGTTTAACCCAATATATTTCATGAACCATCAATGAAGCATATCCATTTCCTTTTAGGCATGACAGCGAGATTTTTCTTATCATCTCGAACATGAGTTTGTTTAGATAACTCTTCTTAATGAACACTTAGAGAAAAAAAATCAGGAGAAAACAATAATTATTTGTATATTGTGATTTGTCTTCCATTGAACTCAGTTTTCTTGGTTAACTCTAGTCCTTTAGATAGCATCCATAATTATCAATCTCACTTATTACCATATACATTTCAACAGAAACATTGTTATTGAGATTGCTTCGGATACATATCTTAATCATGCTCAATAATTAAAATCAATTGTAACAAATTTAACCGTCTCTAAATACTTGCTGAACTAGTTCCAAGACTGATAAACGCTGTCTTGAATTATATGACGGGTGTCCGGTTTTTGTAGTAAACATGTTCAATCAGATTCTTCCACTTTGTAAGACAAGAAGGTGGTAGCAAAGTGTATGTTGAAGTGAAAAACAAACACTCACATGAGAGTGATTGACTTCATATTAATTTTAGTAAATAAAATTTCCACTTGTGAATGTTGTTGTTTACAGGAAGAGGATGGGCTATTATCCCTACAGTTTCCCGGAACAATCATAATAACAGTAAAATCAGAAACTCGAGTGCAAAAGTGGCTCGGTCATTTTGACTTCTAACAACTTTTCTAGGAGGGCTTTGCAGCTTTTCTAACCAATCAACTTGTGCAGAACATAACCCTACACTTTAAGGAGCTAAAACACTACTAAAATTATTTTATTGCATATAAGGCCACACAAGACAGCAAGCATACACACTAAGACACATGACACACAGCAAGGTTAGGGAAAGGGAGAGGAATAATATGAGGTTATAATTACCTACCTACTCATCTGCAGAACCTGAAGAGAGCCGGATTGTAGTCATCTGCAAATTGAGTGTTATGGACAACACAAGTTGGAAGCTAGCTTCTCAAAGTAAGAACATCTTTGTTTATTACATTCTACTGGTAGAAGAAGAAGAAGAAGGACTATAATAGAGTCAATACATAGCCATAAGGACCCCTTAATGAGAGAGAGTCCATTGCCTTTCTGTGACTTGCCGGTTTGCCTGGCTGTAGCCAAAGCTTCTCTGACCTATGGAGAATGCTTCTCTGCTTCATCACACTCAGAGAATTATGTTCCTCCATGTATACCCATTGTGGTTAATGATTAGAGAAGCCAATGGTTAAGCATAAGCAAACTGTAGGAGGTGGAGGAGTGTGAGGGATGAAGAACCTCTCACACAATCCTCCATGCTTCTTTAAGAGCCATGGATTGATTTTTGCCAGCAAAGCTCCATGCCTATACCAGATTGATTGGTTTGAATGATTTCTCCAAAGGGCTCTATGGAAGGCTAGTGGGGAAGTTAGTTTCTGACCATTGCTTTAAATAGCTGATGATTGACAAACTCAGAAGTGGTATGATCTATTCATTATCCAAATACATTCTTACTTTTGCTCTCAAACCATTAAATTTAAAAGTTGCAATACAGTAAAGTGTCCATTAAAAATAAATAAATAACAGGTTAAAGTCTTTATTTGATTATTGGACTATTTTAACCTTAACCCAATTACCTAACCTTTGTTTTTTTGAATTTGATAGAGCTAATCTAACTATTATTTTTGAGTAAAGGTATCACTTAGTTATACTTCTTTCTTTTTTGTTGGTGTTGAACAATGTTTAGTGACCACCAAACTCTTTTCCTTAATATATTTCTCCACTTTACATATACATATAATTAGATATTAACTACAACTTTTACCTTCTTTTTCCATAATCTTCAAGTTTTTTTTTTTTTTTCATACTACACATTACACTCTGCAAGGAATTTAAGACAAGCTAGAGAAGCGTGTAAAATTTGCACAAATGAGAGATGAACTAGAAATATTGGTGAGTGAAGGATATGACTGTCAATGTGATAATAAACTTCAAACATGGGTACCGACCCTCTACTTTTTCATTGGTGCTTGACTTTTGATTATTGGACGTTATTGCATCAGTGAATCCACTAGCTGATTCTGTATCCCCACTTTGCTTTCAATGATACATATCATCTTAATCATCCACTAATTTCATTCTTTCTCACCAGCCATGCCAGCAAAGCTATGCTACAACACCCCATGTTTGTTTTCTTGTCTTTTGTACTTTGCAACGTGTCAAAATACAGTGCTACTAATTTGAGATCTCAAAATCTACAGTTCTTCTGCTAAACTCTTTTAACTTTGTTATGCTAATCCCTATCTTACGCTCTTCTTTTGTATCTTTCTGAGGCCTTTTTCAACTCTCTTTCAGAAAACATTGATTCCACTGTCACCAAACACTCAACTCATCTTCTTTTTTGTATATTAGTCAATAAAAGTTATAATCAATAGCTCCAACTTACGTTGAAGAGTCCTCTCTTTCCCTCTCTCTGCCTTAACAACGGATATTGGAAGGGTTCTTTTGAACTTGGTTTGACTTACTTTTCTTGACCTGTGTTTGGTTGAGCGTTTCACTTGTCCTCAAGCTACCATGAGACGTGTTGCAAAATTTGCTTATTCATTACTTTTTCACCACGCATCTAAGTATTTAACAACTTATTTCGTTCATATATACACCAAAACACTTGATGGTAATGATTTTTTTTATGGACCAATACAAAAGAGAGATATTTTATAATTACTTATAAAATAAAGAACAAAAATAGCAAAAAGCTTTACCAAACAATAGGGCCAATTTACTGAAATGGTAAGTGATCTCCTTATCAGATATGCACACAATAATAGCAGCTAGACCATCCACTCAAGCCTTTTTTTTTTACCTTGCCTCTTCTTTAAGCAAACAAACAAATTGTACATCAAATTTTTTCTACACCCTTTTAGAATCAAACTTTGCAATCTATTTATTACTGTTGTAACCACTCATAACGTGTGCAGAAGATGGCAACAGCTAAGCCTATGTTACAGTGAAGGAGATCACAGCTTGTTTTCTCAACTTTTCTTTGTGGCCTTTATTGCAAAAACAAAAACTGCCATTTATTTCATTTGGTCAGAACAATAAGATTGCTTTGTCTTGAGTTAATTATTTATATTAAACTCTGTTTCCTTTTTAATAATGGAAAGCACAATGGTCCACCATATTGCAAATGGACACACGACACTTAATGGAAAATCTGAGTCGGTTCCGATTTGCAATCGAGTTTTGGGTCCCCTCACAATCCAAAATTTCCACGTTTTTACTGTGAGTTCAGTTTAATTTACGTTCAAATTTGGACGATTGCTTAGGTTGTCATCATCTCAGTGATTATAAATTTTGTTATCTGCTTTCGAAATGTCATAGGAAGAAGGCCTAGTACAACTGACTTTTCCACAATGTGGTTTCAATTTGGAATCAAAACCAACGGGACCCTTTGTTGTTCACATTATTTCTAGTCCAAGATCATGCTCAATTTTCTATCTAATTGCATAATATTAGAGGTTTGGTTACTTGTTCTGATTCTCATATGACCACCACCACCACCTACCAGATTTTGCCTATAAAAACCATTGAAGGGTACTAGGAAGCCTTCAATATATTCTTTATACTAGCTTTGCTTTACTAGGAATGACGTCCCAACAGTGCCTAGCCTAGACATATTGTCAAAATCTTATTCCCTCTCCTTTTTGGTATGTTCCCTTTTGCTTTTATTAACATATATATCTTGTTAATGTTGCATGAGGTCTCTATGCTTACCCCTTAAGATCTCCACAAGGGTATTATGATACCAATATATATCATCAATTATGAGACATTTGGTATAAGATGTGAAAATCAGAACTTATATGAATTACTTTTACTTCGGATGTGGGAATGTGATGCTAAACTATTTTGTTGATTTCTCAAGTTGTTTTCATATTATTGTTTGAAGTGAGGTTTTTGAGAGAGTGAGAGAGAAAAGGATAAAGTTTTATTTTCAAATCTGAATTTATATCGTTTTTATAAAATAAATAAAAAATTAATTGTTAAATTTATTCTTATTTATCATTTTATTCCTTTTTATTTTAGGAAAAAATATCAAAGTAAAAAATAAATTTTAGAGATCAAATTTTACCTTTCCTTTTTCTCTCAAACAAAAATAACCAGTATAATTTAGATGCACTACACGTAGATTGTCAAGTTTCAAGTAACTGCATGCTGCTAATAAGGAAAGTTGAAGTAATATACAACAATGCTCTTTGAATCAATGTTCATGATGAAAGGGTTATATCAGTTAAAAAAAAAAAAAAACTTGAAAAGTATTCGTATGATTCATCAAGCTTTGCAGTTTTTAACAATCATGTTTTCCTTCATAGTTAAGGAGATCCAGAGAACCGGAAAAGACTTGGCTTTTGACTGCATTGGGTGGACTTCAAAGAATACTTTACATTGAACTGATGAGCTGGTCTATGAACTTTATGAAAGTTGCTATAATTTATTTATTTCAAAATTAGAACAGCATTAATGAATGTTAACTATATATGAGAATGAACTTCTGAATAATAATGGAACAATGAAGATGAAAAATTTAACTTCTTCATTTTTCTTCCCATACTGAATTGTTTATTTTTATGTGTGGAATTTTTCTTAAAGAATGTTGTAGAACATAAGTGAAATCTTTTCCATCTGTATCCACGGACCTTGCATGAGAAATTCTAAAATAAAATTATAAATATTTTATTTAGTATAACAAGATAAATTTTATTTTTAGTACAATAAATAAGAAATTATAGTTTTAATATAAAAATTTTAATTTTATTAGTTTTATTTGAATTATATTAATGGTTATTATAATTGAGCATTGGTCTTTAATAATCACTAGCTAAAGAGAAACCTTTAACATATCATATTTAGGATTTTTTACTTTTGTAATCACTAATTAAAAAGAAACATTTAACCTATCATATTTAGGATTTTTTACTTTTTGTTAATTTCGGACTTTAAAACTTCACATTTATGCCAAATATTAATGTGTTAGACATAAATGTAAAAAAAAAAAAGTAAAATATTCCAACATTTACAGCAGATCATACACCATACATCGGCCATTGTTCGACATAAATTTGGATATTTTTTTAAAAATTAAGTCAGTTTTAACTTCAAACAAAAAACTTGAAATACAAAATATTCACAATAAAAATTATATACAATATAAAGTAGATATTTCAACCTAAAAACTTTTGACTCAAGAAAATAAATTTACCTTATCTGTTAGAAAGAAAAGTTGTTCATTTACTTTTGTAATAAGCTCTTCATTATGAACGACAATAATTACTTATCTAATTACCATAATTTAAAAAATATATAATTATTAAAATTAACCCTTCAATGTATGGAGTCAAATAAATATGTCTCTATGAGTCACTCACATGTTTGTAAATATTGTTGGATCTAAACTTTTGTGTTCCTAGATTTATGATGTATTGAAACTCAACAAATCCATATAATTCTGATTTGCCTTGCTCCACACTCATTGCATCCATATACCTAACACAATGAATTATAAGTTAAATGTAATCATTATAATATACTAAACATACACTACATAATATGACTTACATGACCCATAACTAGATCACTGAAATTTTTAACATAGAGGTTCCCCTACCAACCTCCAATGCATCTAGTAAAGTAATATATAGAGAGATAATACTAGTATTAACTCCAAATACTCTGAAGTCTCACTTTATCTGCAAGGATTTTCTTCCTCAACCTGGATAATATGGTTAAAAGTTGTGATATGGGATCATCCTTCGCTTTTGCCATGTCATTATCATAGCAGGTTCTCTCTTAACTTGCTTATCACAATGGACAAAATCTTAAACAAAGACAAAACCTTAATTCAACATTAATTGCAATTGTAACAATAAAAACTAAAAACAATAACATAATGCAACACATGTGCCTGTGCTGAGACAAACATGACCAGGTATGCAAAAAAATGGGTCCAAAGCATCCCCCACCAATTGAACCTCTATATTGGGTAAACGTAATTGAGCAACAACATCTTGAGCTTTAAAAGCCACTACCCATGTCCAGTCAGACTGTAGAGGGACATTATGAATGGTTAACCCTCCCTCTATTTGTCATCCAATTGTGATTAAACATGGGGCTTATCTTCAACATATAACTCACATTGGTTTGGTAGATCAGTATGAGTGTGATCTGCAGCAGTACAACTCCCTTTAGTGCTCACTTGAACAACTTCAAGAACTATATAAGGTGTTCCTTGAGCTTGTTGCTAAAAGCAAGCAAGAGAGTCTAACTTCTCATCGAACTCTTGATGCAAGGACTACCAAATTTGCTTTAGTTTTTCTTCAAATTACATCTCCATACTTTGCAAGGCCTCCTAGTTATAAGAGATAACAATTATCTGTGGTGGTTGACTGAAGTAATATCGGAGTTCCCAAGAACCACCAATACCACTCACACGTCCTCGATGCTATACTCTTCCTATGGTCATCATCAAAATATCGTCTCGATCATGGGAAACTGTCAATACCCGATTTGGTTCGGATGAAAATGAAAAATTTATTTTATTTATTTTCATTTTATTAAAAAGAAGAATTAAAAAGTAATTACGATTAAAATTAAAAAATATGAATAAAATAAAAAAAATTAATTAATTGGTAAATTTTAGAAAAAAAGAAAAATAGGAAATAAAAATAAGTAAAATAAAAGAAATACAAATAATAAAAATATATAGAAAAAAATATATAATAACAAAAAAAATATATAGTGATATATAAGAGAAAGAGAGGCGGTGCATGAGAAAAAAAAAAAAATACAAATAATAAAAATATATAGAAAAAAATATATAATAACAAAAAAAATATATAGTGATATATAAGAGAAAGAGAGGCGGTGCATGAGAAAAAGAAAAAAAAGAGAGGAGAGGAGAAGAGAAGAAAAGAGAAAAAGAGAAATTTATATAGCAACGTGTCAGCACATGAATGGAGAGGATTTGTACAATCATTGCATGTAGAGGTGGTTACACGCTCCTCTTCTAATGCACTGCAGCGATTCGACTAATACATAGAGCATTGAAATGAAACGTCGAATGGGTATGGGTTCTTTAGGCTGCCTATATAAAACCCACTCCTTCACAGAGGGAAAAATTTTTAAATCGGCAAGAGGAGACACAAAGTTGAGAGAAGCTTGAAATTCTGCCTTGCTGCTTGTGAAACGTTGAGGAAGAAGAACGTTGCACGTTGATAACACTGCTCGCTGTTGAAGAAGAGTGATCTAATTGAAGAACGCATCTTATAAGAGTGATCGGCGCTTCAACAAGTAAGCATCCAAGCATCATCTGTCCTATTTAAACATATACATCATTAAAAAATTCATATAGCACTGTTCATCATCTTCTACATTGAACTGTACTGTTCATTGTGAATTAGATTCTCTTCTCTGATGTTCTCTGTTTTGAATCTACGAGAGTGTTAAATTATTTAAATTATTGTGATGCACTGAAATTGTTTGAATGTTGTCTCCAATGAGCCAATTCCTATATTGAATCCATTCCTGAAAAAAATAAATAACTCACTGAAGAGCTAACTGGAAGTATAACTGAAGATCTACAATAAATGTGTTGTCTGCATGTTGTTAATGTAGAAATTTAGTTTTGGTTAAATAAATTGTTATGTATCCATATGCTATATCCATTCTTTAAAACTTGCTGGAAAATGTGGCTAAGGATTTGCAGTCAGGTATGTTCTTCTCTACTACATTCTGTTTTTATTTGTTTTGATTTTGCTTTTGATATTCTTGTTGTTTGTGTTTATTACGTCGATATGTTGATGTATATAGGTTTAGATTTTTTTATTAAATAAATATTGCGTGCACTGTTGTTTTAAGTATTGGATTTGAGTACGTTATTAAGTTATTAGCTTGGGCTTAGTTGTTTTTTTTTTATGTTTTTCTTAATAGGTGTAGTAGTGCAATTTTTTTTAATTGTTTGATAAAAAAATGATGATTGAAATAAAAAAAGAAAAGAGAATTGAATTGAAAGTGAAATTAAGGAGGTGAATGAAGGTAAAGTAGGTTTAATTCATTAACTTTAGTTTATACCTATACAATTAATAAAAAATATGAATGATTAGCAAATAGAGAGAGGAGCTAATAAATAGGCAGCTGTACTATTTTCGTGAAGGCTAAAATAGAAATAAAATGTTTAAAAAAAATAAACAAAAGGTTGACGTTAATGTGTGAACTTAGAAAAGTAAAAGAAAATGCAATTGGAGAGAGAAGGAGTGGTAACGTGGAGTTGAAAGGATAAAAAATTTGAATTCCAAAGATAAATTGAAAGTGCAATGTAGAGTTGGAAGAATAAAAAGAATTGAATTGGAGAGAATAAAAAGAATTGAATTGAAGTTTATGTTGATGATATGATAGCTAAATCTGTATCTGAGGAAGAACATCTTGTTAATTTGAGAAAGTTATTTGAAAGATTGAGAAAATATAAGTTCAGGTTGAATCCGTCTAAGTTCACTTTTGGAGTAAGATCTGAGAAGCTTCTAGGATTCATTGTCAGTCAAAGAGGAATAGAAGTGGATCCAGATAAAGTGCGTGCTATTCTTGAAATGTCGCATCCTTGCACAGAAAAGGAAGTTCGAGGTTTTCTGGAAAGATTAAATTACATTGCCAGATTTATTTTCTAGTTAACCACCACTTGTGAGCCGATTTTCAAATTGTTACAGAAAAATCAAGTGGTAGAATGGAACGAAGACTGTCAGATAGCATTCGACAAGATTAAACAATACCTAAGAGAACCTCCAATACTGCGTCCGCCAGTTCCCGGAAGGCCTCTTATTCTCTATTTAACAGTATTAGACGGATCAATGGGTTGTGTTTTGGGAAAACAAGATGAAACGACAAAGAAAGAGCATGCCATATATTATTTGAGCAAGAAATTTACTGATTGTGAACAAAGATATTCTGCATTAGAGAAAACCTGTTGTGCATTGGCTAGGACAGCGAATCATTTGAGACAATATATGCTAAGTCATACAACATGGTTAATATCTAAAATGGATCCAATCAAGTATATTTTTGAAAAGCCTGCTCTAATTGGAAGAATAGCTCGTTGGCAAATGTTATTATCAGAGTTTGATATTTTGTATGTCATGCAAAAAGTTATTAAAGGAGTGCTTTGGCAAAATTTTTGGCTCATCAACCCATAAATGATTATCAACCTATACAACCTGAGTTCCCAGATGAAGATATTATGGCCTTGTTTGCCACGAAAGAAAGTACGGATGATGAAAGAAAATGGACTTTATTCTTTGACGGATCCTCTAACGCATTAGGACATATGGTATAGGGGCAGTGCTTATTTCCCCGGAAAAACAATATATACCAATGACTGCAAGATTATGTTTTAATATAGCAGAATATGAAGCATGTGTTATGAGGATCCGAGCAGCCATAGAATTGAAAGTAGAGCGCTTACATGTATATGATGATTCAGCACTGGTTATTCATCAAGTAAAAGAAGAATGGGAAACTCGAGATCACAAATTGATTCCTTACAAAGCATATATCAAAGGAATGATTGAGCATTTTGAAGATATAGAGTTTCATCATATTTCAAGAGAAGATAATCAGTTAGTTGTGCTCTTGCTACTTTGTCATCCATGTTTGAGGTTAGTCAAGAGAAGGAATTGCCAATGATTAAAATGCAAAGCTATGAAAATCCAGTATACTGTCATTTCATAGAAGAAGAGGTGGATGGTAAACCGTGGTATTTCGATATTAAGCGATACCTCAAGAGTCGAGAATATCCTGATTCAACCTCAGAGAATGATAAAAGAATGTTGAGAAGGTTAACCTCTGGTTTCGTGTTGAATGGAGATGTGTTGTATAAATGAAATCATGATATGATGCTACTCCGATGTATGGATTCAAAAGAGGAAGAGTTGATATTGCAAGAAATACAAGAAGGAACCTTCGGAACACATATGAATGGACATTCAATGGCTAGGAAGATACTCAGGGCTGGTTATTTCTAGATGACTATGGAAAATGATTGTTGTCTACATGTGAGAAAGTGTCATAAATTTCAAGTGTATGCCTACAATATTCATGTGTCGCCTACTACTTTTAATGTTTTATCTGTGTCATGGACTTTCTCCATGTGGGGTATAGATGTCATTGGTGCTATTGAACAAAAAGCATCAAATAGACATCGATTCATACTGGTGGCCATAGATTACTTCACAAAGTGGGTGGAAGCTGCTTCATATGCTAATGTGCCCAGAAAAGTGGTGGCAAAATTTATAAGGAAAGAGTTGATTTGCAGATATGAAATTCCTGAAAGAATTATTACTGATAATGCCACTAATTTGAACAATCATATGATGTCAGAGCTATGTGAAGAGTTCAAGATTAAGCATCATAATTCTTCCCTTATCGACCAAAGATGAATGGAGCGGTTGAAGCAGCGAATAAGAACATAAAGAAAATAATCCAGAAGATGGTAGTAATATATAAAGATTGGCATGAGATGTTACCGTTTGCTTTGCATGGTTATCGCACTTCGGTGAGAACATCAACAGGAGCAACGCCTTTTTCAGTTATATATGGAATGGAAGCAGTATTACCATTTGAGGTCGAAATACCTTCTCTCAGAGTGTTGATGGAGACCAAGTTGGAAGAAGCTGAGTGGGTCCAAGCAAGATATGATCAACTTAGTTTCATTGATGAGAAGAGGTTAGCTGTTGTGTGCCATGGACAATTATATTAAAGAAGAACGAAAAAGGCATTTGACAAAAAAGGTCATCTGCGAGAGTTTTGTGAAGGAGATCTGGTGATTAAAAAAAATCATATCTGTTCAAAAGAATCATTGAGGTAAATGGATGCCTAACTCTGAGGGTCTATATATGGTAAAGAAAGCTTTCTCCGGAGGAGCACTAATTTTCACAAGGATGGATGGGGAAGAGTTACCTTTACCGGTTAACTCTGACACAGTTAAAAAGTTTTATGCATAACCTGATTCCATAATATGGGGAATGCAAATTTTTGTGGAATATGAAATTTTTGTACAAAAATGACATTGGAATTGTATCTGCATTATCTTTTGATGAAATAAAATTTTCTTTGATTTCTCTATTATATATTTTCTTAGGCTAAGAGAAGTATACACCATGGGTTGTTTACAAGATTCCTCGAATTCTAAAAGATGTCGCGAAATGATGAAAAAAAAAAAGAAAAACGATTGCATAATTAATCATGTTTATGGAATCATTAAATTTATCAGAAAATTCCAAAAATGAAAAATATCTTAAAGCATGATAAAATAAAAACCAAAATGAATTCTTTTCTCAATTTAACATATTGAATGCATATGTTTTGGATGAAACCCTTTGAGCCTTCTTTGAGCCTATTTAACGAGAAAGGTTTACTCTAGTGGTCAAAAATTGTCAAAAAGATTTTTCATACTGGGGCAATTAAATCTTATTGTCCCAAAATTCATTTACTAGAGGCATTCACATAAATATAAAAAAAAGTTCGTTAGATTGAAAACCTGCAAAGGACAGTCTATGCAAAAGTTAGGACATATAAAAGGAAAAAAGAAAAGAAAGAGAAGAAATATAAAAAAATTGAAAGTTGACACATGTTAAAAGTCATTGAAGTCTGTTGCAAAAGTTAATCTTTTTGAAAATTGAAGCAATCAAGACCCAAAATGATATATGGCCATTTTTCTCATCCCAAAGATAAAAATCATAAAATATCCATTGCACCTTTCTTTGAGCCTAATGCAAAAATTTTCTTTTAAAATATATACATTGAACAAGGATCACCAAGTGAAAGTCAGTTCAAGTCTACATATCAAGAGAATTAGAAGAAAATTCATAAAAAAATATAAAAAAATACAACAAAAGGTTCTCAAATCAGAATCAAAAGAAAAGAAAAAGAGAAAAGAGAAAAAATATTCAAAAATGAAAGTGTGTCATCAAAATAAAAGGATAACAAATCACAAACAAAATTGTTCTCACAAAGTGAAAAAAAGAGAGAGAGAGAGAGAAAAATTAAGGAAGAAGTTTAGCAGAAAGCCTTGGTTGTTTTTCACAAACCAATAATTGATGATCTTTGTTCCAAAATTATAACCCATAAACACCTTTTGGGTCTTTAATATCCTTTTCTTCAAAATCCTTTAACCTTTGGCCACATTACAAGCCCAATAAAGTCCACATTGATTGGAGAATGATTGTTAATGATTTTCACTTAGAATAGTTTTGCAATAGAGAAATATGACTGACAACATGGTTGATACGAAAAAAAAGAAGAAATGAAAAAGAAAAGAAATGAAAAGAAATCAGAATGCCTCTGGTAAAAAAAAGAAAGTGACACTAGATTTGAAACTCAAAATGAAAATAACATTGATAAAGTCAACACTGGGGCAATCCTTTCTCATGTGATTCATTGTTTATTCAAATTTGTTTGTTACCCTTAAAAATCAAAACTGGGACACTCTTTGCGTGATTCAGTACAGTTTTTTTCAATACGAGTTACACTCTCCTAATCATCACCCAATGTTCATAAGGCACCTCTTTGAACCCAATTTCTCATATTTCAAAACTGGAACAATTTTGTTGCATTCATGCGCAACTCTCAAAAACCATGAAAGATTCAAAATAAAAGTTGCACCCATACTCCATACTAAAAATTGGGGCACTTCCATTGCCTATTTGGAGTTTAATATTGTTTCCAATATTTTTGTTCATTCACCCATTCTGACACATATGCATTAAAATATTAAAATTGATAACATTCACAATTTTTGTGTCAGACATTAAGATTTGTGGATATCTTTTGCAAAATGAAAAAAATCAAAATCAAAATTTATTTCCAATAAATTCAATGATTGCATAGAAACATTTGGTTTAGAGAAATCGACAAAGAAAAAATGATTCAGAATTCGTCTTTTAAAATAATCAAAATTCTCATGCATTCAAAATAAAAGCAAAATTAATAGATCTCATGCATTCATATAAGCATCTTCAAATAATCAAAAAATAAATTCTCATGCATTTATACATGCATTCAAAGAAAGAAAAAATTCTCATGCATTTATACATGCATTCAAAGCAAGAAAAAATTCTCAAGCATTTATACATGCATTCAAAGCAAGAAAAAAATTCTCATGCATTTATACATGCATTCAAAGCAAGAAAAAAATTCTCATGCATTCATACATGCATTTAAAACAAAAAATCAAAAGATGAATTTTCAGATAATGGTTCCATGACCCTCTCAAGATTCTAGTGAAAATGTTTGGAGAAAGAACTCAAAGTTGTATCTCCAGTGAAGAAAGGACTCAAAGTCATATCTTCACAAAAAGTATGACTCAATGTCATTACAGTTAGAGAAAGAACTCAAAGTTGTATCTCTATTGTTGAAAGGTGACTCAAAGTTAACCTTATATTTGGAGAAAGGACTCAAAGTCGAGTCTTCAGTGAAGAATAAACTCAGTTGAATCATCACAAAAGCTCATGACTCAAAGTCATTTTATAGAGAAAGGACTCAAAGTTATATCTCTATCTAGAGAAAGGTCTCAAAGTCGTATCTCCAGGCGTTTACATTTCAACTCGTGTGCGAAAAGACTCAAAGTCGTATCCACACATTTACTTTTCAACTCGACAAGGTCTCACTTTTATTTTTCAATAGTGAAGATTTGGAGCCCTCTCGTCCTCAAAAGGTCAAGGTTGCAATCTCACATTTCTTTTTCTGTAATAAACGACATATGACCCTTTCGTCTTTGTATAAAGTCAAGGTCTCAACCATGTTTGATTAGTAGCCCTCTCGTCCTCAAAAGGTCAAGGTTATGATGTCATTTTTATGTTCTCAAATTTGAAAATATTTTTCATTTTCATTCCGAACGAAATCTATTGTTTCTGTCTTTACTTATCTTTTATTCTAATAACTTGAAAATTTCAATTTTCAAAGTTATTTAGTAAAAGTTAAGTAAAGAGAGGTAGCTGTCAACACCCGATTTGGTTCGGATGAAAATAAAAATTTTATTTAATTTATTTTCACTTTATTAAAAAAAGAATTAAAAATTAATTAAGATTAAAATTAAAAAATGTGAATAAAATAAAAAAATTAATTAATTGGCAATAAGAATTTTAGAAAAAAAGAAAAATAAGAAATAAAAATAAGTAAAATAAAAGAAATACAAATAATAAAAATATATAGAAAAAAAATATATATATATATAACAAAAAAAATATATATATAGTTATATATAAGAGAAAGAGAGGCGGTGCATGAGAAAAAGAAAAAAAGAGAGGAGAGGAGATGAGAGGAGA
>Ga0209700_105419_pt1 | contig 21537 bp, 13 predicted proteins | sample SiratroredBW_FD_187528 | JGI IMG/M metagenome (GOLD analysis project Ga0209700, IMG submission 187528) | Root nodule microbial communities of legume samples collected from California, USA - Siratro red BW (SPAdes) (version 2) | ecosystem: Host-associated > Plants > Roots > Nodule | place: USA... | reverse complement strand
ACCATGGTACCTTGGTTTCCTTTCAACCCCCAGTACACTGGTTTCATTTCAACCAAAATGATTACATACAAGTCTATAACTCAGTCATCACACATAACACATCAATTTCATCATACTGAAGCATATGGAGACATATGTAACCATGGTACCTTGGTTTCCTTTCAACCCCCAGTACACTGGTTTCATTTCAACCAAAATGATTATATATAAGTCTATAACTCAGTCGTCACACATAACACATCAATTTCATCAAACAACAATCAAAATGTTCTCACATAATTTTAAAAAAAGTATATAATTTAACTATTTTTTTAAAATTTGTTTTTCTATTTTTTTAAATTTTATGTATAAGATAACTTTAACTTTGAAAAGTTATTTTTTTTAAAAAAAAAATCTTATAGAAAAGCTGATCCTTTTGCTTTTACTTTATTTTTCTAATATTTCTCATCGCAGCTAGAATTTCGTTTTCGAGTGGTTCTCAACCTTCTAAGTTCAAATATATTTGAAAATTGCAATTTTATTTTTTTGTTCCTCAGGGTTTCAAATATATTTATTTCAAAAATAAAAGTTACGCTATCATTTATTTGAGGTGAATATGGTCACTCACTTATTAGATTTGGTGTGTAAATAATAATGATAGATATTTTAATTAATCAATTTATAGAAGACTATATATATTCTTTTCACTATGTCTCCTCAATGTAATGTTGCGATTTTTTAGTAGATATCTTCAATTTCTGATGGTGAATAATATAATATGCCACTGTTAAAGATTTAGAATACATTTTCATATCATATTAAAATATAAATTTATATTTAACTAATTCAACAAAAATTAATATATAAGATTATATTTATTTCTCACTTATATACCCTTTTTGTGTAGTTTTTCAATACACCTATGTACCACACCTTATCTCTCTTATATATTCTTTTAAATTTTTAATAGATGCAAAAAAGAATTTTATATGATTTGAAAATATAATTTTAAACCTAACTTGATTTAGTAAAAGTGATTTATGAATGAGAAAAGTGTTTCATTTATATATTCTTTGAAATAACTATGCCTAACTGATAATAACTGATCTAACATGCTGGTTGAATTACACTGAAGATCTCTTTTTGTAGGTGTGTTTGAGTGTTTCCATGCAACACTAAGTTTACTGATTTCACAATGTGAAAGAGCTTGAGTTGATGTAAACTACTTTGGTGTATATTTATACATCATCATTGCAATGGATTGTTGAAAGCAACAGCCTGCAAGTGCAGGTGCCAAGTACTCATCATCACAATGGTCAACAATATGTCATTCAAATAATGTTAGATCTTCTAAATTCAATGCAAATTTATTATTCTTTTATTTTTGAAAAAGAAAACTTTTAAGATATGTTGGTATTGATATAATAGATAGAGTATATTGGACCTCATGTTTGTAAGACATTAGTAATTTGATCTTGAAAAGAAACCAAATAAATTATTTAACTTTTAATTGATAAAAGTGAAACAGTTGTGTTGAGCTAATAATTTTTTGAAACCATATTATTCTAGTTGTAATTTTAAAAATAATTAGACACTAAAAGTTATATTTTTAATCATCAACTTGACATTAGTTTGTAAATTTTATGTATCAATTTGTATTTTTTTAATTATTTAAAGTCTGGAAAAGTTTTCTTATTCTCTTGAAAACTAAATTTAAAAGGCCTTTAAGAGAATATATCTACTTGTATAGTTAAGCTTCTCTGTTCATTCGTGATTGGAAAGATTTCGAGAATCAGCTATTTGACTATTCAATAATGACTATTCCAAAGTTATTTGTTTGACTATTATATCATGATAGATCTAAAACAAGGTTTCAATGGATCCAATCTCATTATAATCTGGATATGACTGTATTTTCTTGCATCTCCATGATTTCTTATTGCACACATGCATATAAGAAGAGAAATTACTATTTTATCTTTAATTAAAAAAATAAACATGTACTCCCTCTCGTCATCTTCTTCATGTTCTGAACACTACCTCTTTCTCTTCCCAGCCGCAACACCCCCGGCTCCCTTGCATCTTTTGTTGGTTTTTTTGTAGCCACTTTTGTGTTGGAGAGCACTTCTGCACTTTTTATTAGAGATCGGATACACATTGTAGTCGCTCGTAAGATGAAGTAAGAACTTATTTCAACGTTTTGGATTCTGTTGTTTTATTTTGAGTTGGATAATCTACAATATTTTTAAATTATATAATTCAAAAATATGTCTATTTTATGAAATATATTTTAAATTATAAATTCACAAGTAATTTTTAGATTTGTAAATATTTTCTCGATTATATAATTTGGAATGTGTTTTATAAAAAATATGTTTTGAATCGCACAATTCAAAAAGGTACTTTTTAATCCAACTAGTTTTAAATTATACAATCCAAATCATGTTTGTTTTATAAAATAAATTTCAAATTATAGGGTTCAGAATACGTTCTTAGATTTGGAAATACATTTCAGATTGTATAATCCGAAAAGTCTTTTAAAAAATAAACATGTTCTGAATTGTATAATCTAAAGTGCATATTTGTTTGTATTTTTTGTAAAGCTTATTCAATTTTCATTTTTGTTACTATAAAAATTATGATATAGACAAAGTTATAGCTAAGACTAGAGGTGGTGCATCTTAAGATGAGGTTAAGCAGAGACCTACAACATCGGTCTATAAATTAATCATCAAGAAGGTTATCATTCTAGTGTTGTTGATATAATAGATGTACCTACATGAGGACACGATCAACATGAAATTTTCCCTAGAGGACTTTCAAAATTCTACTCCATTAGTAAGTTTCGGTAATCATGTTGCTTTGAGAGTGTGGAAGGATAGGGTAAAAATAAAATCTTGTGATTAATTGTTCTACTAGTCATCATGATGTTTTTTTTTTTAGTAACAAGCCTTCGTGTTTTTGTTAGAATCTTGGAGAATTAAAATTGGTCTCATAATAAAAAAATTAAGTTTGGGGTTACTAATCCTGAAATTGAGACACTTGTGCTCAATTCAAGATTGTTGCCACTGTACAACAATAGTTATGAGGTAACCAATAAGGGTTTGATTTTAACCTTTGTGGAGAGGTGGCATTAGGACACCAACGTTTTCCACCTTTCGATTGATGAGATGATGACCATGTTGGACAATGTATCGTTTATGTTTCATATCCCCATTATGGGGTCATTTTCCTACATACGTCCCATGAAATTCATTGCAGCTTCAACTATCTTGGTGGAGTTGCTAGAGTTGAATTGGGTGATGTTAGTGTAGAGATGAGGTATTGTCGGAGCACACATATTAGACTTAGTTGGTTTCAAGATATATATGAGAATTGTTGCATCTGTTAGATGTGGAAATGTGTTGAGAGGGCTTATTTGTAGCATGTAGTATTGGATGTTATTTGCTGATAAAAACGCAACATATATATTTGAGTTGTACTTGTTACTCGTTAATCTACACATGTGTGGTGGATACTCGTGTGGAGCTTTCGCACTAACTCAAATATACGGTCAGTTAGGGGATACATGTTTTGCCCAGACAAGACAAAACAATTGGACGGTATACGACTCTTATACAGGTAATCATATACACAATTAATAAAGAGGTTATATTTATTGTCATATGAATACAAGTGTAATTATTATGTTGAAACTGTAATAAGTATGGATATACAAACATTTTTAGAGCATGGGAAGGAGGAATATAAGTCCCACTTATCAGTCATGGGCAACATGATATGTCACTGGACAACATATTTGATTGTTGGTTGTGCAATCCAATTAGATGCTCTAACCCATGTTACAGTTATTTAGAGTCTATATACAAATTATCTCTGCATCCCGGCATTTGAGGCGATATCCTTATTTTTGAGTTACATCCATCTGGATACTTGTATGCATTAATATTTGTTGGAGCATGTTTTGCACTAGTAAGACTATGAGCATATGGTTCATCGACCTCTCATGCCAATTATGATGACTATAAATGGCTGAAGGTTACACTTTACTAACCATCTCGTCACAAGTGTGACATTGACTTCTCATACATTTCCATGTTTAGCTAAATACATGCAATGGTTCATAAGTGTCACACCCATCTCTTGGTTCAAAAGATGATCGACTAATTATACTATCATGTCATTGTGCCATAGTCTATAGATGGTGACACAAATCCCTAATCACAACAGGATCATGCATGTATGATAAGTTAATGTGCTCATAGACATTAACACATGTTATTTAATGTCATTTCATTAAATGTAAGTATATTTAAACGAATCATAAATGTCTTGCAGAGGATGATTGATTATGGTCACACCACTAATGGCATTGCAATGTGGAAGGGCACACATATTATACTCCAGTTAACCTGTGGCGTGACAAATGAGGTGGCTATTTATATTAGAATTCTCGTTCTGTACGAAGCAAGGATTTAGGTTAGAATATTTAGTTCTTATATATTGTTTACATTCTTACTTTTAATTTATGAATTAATTGTATTATGACAACTTTCAATCTAATTTAACAATTGTTTATCTTTTCATGGGGTTTAATTAGGGTTTGATGTATTATTTTATAAAGAAAAATTGTTAGTCAACTCCATAAGATGAAAATAGGTCATGTTTTTATAGTCATTTTATTGAAAATAATGTTTATGTTAAACAAATAAAATAGATAATCTATTATAAACAAACATATTAAAGAGTCTATTATACACAAACAAACTAAAAGATCTATTATACACAAATAGACTAGATTATATAATGTTCACAAACAGACTAAACAATTTAGTGTTAGACAAACATAGTAGACGATTTAGAGTAAACAAATATATTAAATGGTCTATTATACACAAACAAATTAGATAATACAGTGTTTATAAACAAATTAAATGATCTAGTATGCATAAACAAACTAAAATTTTTTATTTTAAACAAACATACTACGCATTCTACAGTAAGCAAACAAACTAGGCAATCTACAGTAGACAAATAGACTAGACGATTTAGTGTAAAATGACATACTAGATAGTCCAGTGTTCATAAACAGAGTAGACGATCTATTATGCATTAACAGACTAAACAATCTAGTGTTGAACAAATTGAACAGTGTAGTGTGCACAAATAGACTAGACTGTCTAAAGTAACCAAACAGACTACACGGTATATCCTACACACATAAACTAAACGATCAAGTGTACACAAACTAGATGGTCTAGTGTACATTAATAAACTAGAAGATCTTGTGTTAATAAATAGATCTTAAACGTAGTTTATTTGTCTATTATAGACCGTCAAATGTGTTTGTCTACTATAAACCGTCTAGTGTGTTTGTCTGTTGTGGGTCGTCTACTCTATTTTCGACAATATATATCTTCAATATATATAATTGTATATAGAGAAAAAACCATAAAGTAGCAACTTGTCAACATCTTTGGAAATAATAATTAATGTAGCAATAAAGTAACGCATTCTAAATAATAAAGAACAATGTATTCTTAGGAATTATTAGTCGTTTTCAAGATTAACATATGTGGTATTAACTCCTAACAATTGTGCAAATATTTGCATCCTACTAACGTAATATGATGACCATAACTTTGCCTCTTCGTAAGAGTATTTCGACCACAAAACGTCTACAGTTGGTAAGGGACAACCATCGTGCAATTTGACCTGCAAAAGTTTGAAACATGTATTATATAATCAATATTAATTACGATTATGGGTGTCAAAAATTTTAAAATATGAATAAAGATACCTGAACAAAATGTGAACCATACACATGGCCTATACATATGAGTCAATGTAGACTGACATTCATGTGAGGTTTACTTCACAATGGGAATATTGTTATATTTTGCTTCAATGATAAGCAAACTAATATAACATTGTATTTATTAGCAATGATGTACCCCATATCAGGTATAATCATCCACTTATCAACATTAGCCTGCAAATACATGAATGTCAGCTAGATGATCAATAGGTAAAACTTACAAATAACTCCATCATATATAAAATAACTTACCATTGACATTCCATCAACAAGTAATGACAACTTTAGTTTATCTACTCGTTCATAACCACCTAATATTGTGGCATATTCATGATGCCACTAACAAATTTCTTCCAATAAATCCATTCTCACACGCAACCATGAGTCTTCACCCATTCCCAACAATGCAGCAATAGATCGATAACCATAATGACCGTCAGCTTTCACATCAATCACATCAACTATGTAAGGGTGACAACTAGGATGAAATTGATCCAACATAGGAACTGCTTTGTTGTCCTTGGCCATCGACATGCTTAACATATGATGGCTCACGCTTTGTAGACTTCACAAATCGATTTGATTGAGTTATCTAGAAGTCCTATTTTCACTTTATTCATTGGTGACATTGATGTCATATTTGGATAGGCAATTTCACGTAACTTGCTCTTAATTGATATTTTACCAGTCAACTTCTTTAAAATGATTTAAAATGACATCAAATTCTTGTTGAATAAATAACTCAGACGATGATGAAGCACATGATGACATATTGGAAAAATTCAATCTAGTTTGCATTAGTTGTTCCTTTTCAATTCCAGACTCTCTTAGTGATCTCTTGTAAGCATATCTGACATTGTACACTTGCTTTATTTTTGTCACATTGTTCTCATTGTTTTCTTTCAAAGTAAGTAATATGTTGGCCGGCGTCACTAGACTTTTGGTCATGTCAACGACCATCGCATGTTCATTTGATTTTAATCTGCCAGCATAGGGGCGACTAACTAATGTCCCATCCATTTCATGATTATGACTTCTACATATTACCTTCAATATCTAACCTTCTGCATTACGAACATGTTTACCCCGTAATTTAAAAGGACAATCACATTTTTTTGTACCAATTACATTCACCTCTACATCATGTTTGTATTTTCTATACTTACCACCTCTTTCACAACCTAACAACACAAATGTCTTTCTTCCGTGTTATTCATTTGCTTTGTCAGATCTATTTATCACAATCACAAAACCAAGTTCAAAGGCACTCTATGCACCCATTGAAGTAAGTTATCTCGTGTAGGAAATACTTACACAAATACATGTCAACATAATTACATGAGCTCTCAAACCTTTTACAAAAATGAATGAAATTCTATTTACTTCATTTAATGTAAAATCCTTAACGCAGTCTCTTCTAACCAATTCATCTTCATTGCCCACAAACTTCATTAAATCTAATTCTTTCATATTTGAGATCTTATCTACTTCATTGCATATTTTTCTCCAAAATTGGTCTACATTCAACAATCAATGTTTTACAATCATACCAAAACCATTAAATGTTAAAAAGCTAGATAAATTCTCTAATCCAAAATTTGCAATACAGAATACAATTTTGTATTCCAGATATAAAAATTGTATTTCAGAGTGTACAATTCGAAATAAAAAATTATATTCCAAAATGTATAATCAAAAATACAATGTATTCCAAATTGTATTATAAATTGTTCAATTCAAAATACATTATGGAATACAATTTTTGTATTTCAGATTGTGCAATCCAAAATATAAATTGTACATTCTAGAATATAATTTTGTATTATGGAGATCAGAACTTTAAATTTTAGATTATGTAATCTAGGAGATCTCCAAATTCCACAATCCAAAATTGAAAACAAAAACATTAAATGGAAACTAACCAGAAATGAAACCACAACCAGCTAACACCACCAACGACCACTACCACAAACACCAAAACCACCCACAAACCACCACCAACCATCAAAGAATGGAAACTTCACTACAAACTAGCAACTCTAACTAACACCAATACCTAAATTCATTTTCAAAAAGATTTTGATATTTTCATAAGTATATGGTGGAGGAAAAAATCATAGAAATACAGGAAGAGAAAGGAGGAGAAAGGAGATCCTCGATACAAGATCTCAAACTCACGTTTTTCTAGAAGACTCTCTCGATACAAGGTCTCAAGTGAAGACACAGTGATCTTCTCGATACAAGATCTCGGTCCCATGTTGATAGGTGTGGCCCACTGGTTCAAGGTTGACCCTATGTTTGGAGTGATGATCCTCTCGATACAAGATCTATATCTCTAGTGAAGATTCGTGATCTTCTCGATACAAGATCTTGAACTCACATTTTTTCAGAAGACTCTCTCGATACAAAGTCTCAAGTGAAGATACGGTGATCCTCCCGATACAAGATCCCAGTCTCCCGTTGATAGGTGTGGCCTGCTGGTTCAAGGTCGACCTTATGTTTGGAGTGATGACCCTCTCGATAGAAGATCTATATATCTAGTGAAGATTCGTGATCCTCTCGATACAAGATCCTGGTCTCATGTTGATAGGTGTGGCCTGCTAGTTCAAGGTCGACCTTATGTTTGGAGTGATGACCCTCTCGATAAAAGATCTATATATCTAGTGAAGATTCGTGATCCTCTCGATACAAGATCGCAAACTCACATGTTTTCAAAAGACCCTCTCGATATAAGGTCTCAAGTGAAGATATGGTGATCCTCTCGATACAAGATCCCGGTCTCATGTTGTTAGGTGTGACCCGTTGGTTCATGGTCAACCTTATGTTTGGAGTGATGATCCTCTCGATACAAGATTTATATCTCGAGTGAAGATTCGTGATCCTCTCGATACAAGATCTCGACCTCACATTTTTCAGAAGACCCTTTCGATCCAAGATCTCAAATGAAGATACGGTAATCCTCTCGATACAAGATTCCAGTCTCATGATTGTTAGGTGTGGCCCAGTGGTTCACAGTCAACATTATGTTTGGAGCGATGATTCTCTCGATACAAAATCTCGATCTCCAGTGAAGATTCGTAACCCTCTCGTCCTCAAAAGGTCAAGGTTGCAATCTCACATTTCTTTTTTTGGAAAAATGGCACATGACCCTCTCATCTTTGTGTAAAGCCAAGGTCTCAACCATGATTGGATGCATAACCCTCTCGTCCTCGAAAGGTCAAGGTTATGACATAGTTTTAAGTTCTGTTGTCATGTGATGGGGCGTGACCCTCTCAGCTCAGTCCAAGGTCTCAACCTCACCTTTACCTTTCAGCGCATGACGATTCGTGACACTCTCGGCTCAGTCCAAGGTCTCGACCTCACTCTCCCTTTTCAAATCTTTCAAATGGTGACCTCTCTTCTAAGGAATGATCTGAATGCTTTGAGTTTTTTTTTTTTCTCTTTCAATTCGGACGAAATTAGTGTTTCCATCTTTATTTAACTTTTACTTTAATAATACAAAAATTTTAATTTTCAAATTATCCAGTAAAATTAAAGTGAAGAGGGGCAGCTATCAACACCCAATTTCGTCCGGATGAACTTTATTTCAAAAGTGTTCTAAAGAAAAGGGCTTTTATTTTTATTATTTATCTTTTAAAAAAAACAAAAAATAAACTAAATAACAAACAATATGTAAAATAAAAAGATTTTGGAAGTGAAAAGGCATGGGGTTTCTTGGGAAGTGAAGAGGCATGGGTTTCTTAAAGAAGTAAAAAGGCATGGATTTCTTGGGAAATGGAGGGAGGAGTCTCTTGGGAGGTGAAGAGATAGGAGCCTCTTGTGGAGATATAGAGAACAAAAAAAAGAGGAAAGGGGGGGATCCCACACCATCATCATCCTCATCGATGAAGCCACCTCAAAGTTTCCTTTGAAACCTCACAACCAACCACTCACCTACAGTTTTACACCAAAGGACACCTTCTCCTCCTTGTTTTTTCGTCTAATAACCTTCTAATAACCTCCAAGAAATGTCATGCCATGGGGTGGCGAACTTTCCCCTCCTCATCCTCGTCTCAATGGAGGTGGAATGGAGGAGAAAGGAGGTCTGTAGTGTGAGAAAATGAGCTCGCAAGGTTCGCCGGTCATCTTCCTCAAAGGGACTTGCACCGGCGAGCCTCCGACGAGGCTCAAATGGAGGTTTCAAGGCGTTTTCAAGTTATAGAAACGGTGGAAATGAGATGGGTGGGAATGAGACGCACCTAATGGAAGCCGAAAACCCGAGTTTGGTGGCGGTTGGTGGTGTAGCTCCGACGAAGCCCGATTTTCCAGCAAGAGCTTCTTCAAGCTTTTTCAGATTGTTATGGTCTGTTTCAATTGCTTTGGAGGCTTCTTGGAGGTTATTAGAAGGTGTTTAGGCAAAAAAACAAGGAGAAGGTGTCTTTTGGTGCAAAACCGTGGGCAAGTGGTTGGTTGTGAGGTTTCAAAGAGAACTTAGAGATGATTTCATCGATGAGGATGATGATGGTTTACGATCCTCCTTTTTTCCTTTTTTTTTTTTTGTTCTTTATATCTCCACAAGAGACTCCTATCTCTTCACCTCCCAAGAGACTCCTCCCTCCATTTCCCAAGAAATCCATGCCTTTTTACTTTCCAAGAAACCATGCCTCTTCCCTTTCCAAGAAACCCCATGCCTCTTGACTTCCAAAATCTTTTTATTTTACATATTGTTTGTTATTTAGTTTCTTTTTTTAAAAGATAAATAATAAAAATAAAACCCTTTTTTTTAGAACACTTTTGAAATAAAGTTCACCCGGACGAAATTGGATGTTGACAAAACAATCAGGATCAGTCTCTCGTTATATGAACAAGTTGTTTATCTGACCACAGAAATAACTTGCAAATAAACCCAATTTATGGACATATGATCATCATGTCTCCACAAGATACACTAAAATTTCAAAGACAAAAAATGCACTAAATAATTTGGAAAACAAGTCCTACAATATCTAGTAGCTTAACCTATAAAACCTAATTACTAAAAAAAATAAAGAGAAGGAAGTTATCCTTTTAAATAACGTATAAATAACTTTATACCACGAAATAAATAAAAAATTAAATGTTTTTCATCAAAGTTTCACTACTTTTAACAAAATCAACACTAAAACAATATAAAAAATATTTATCCTCAAAATTAACTGTAGTATTGATTGTTCAATTAAAATTGTCAAAATGTCAACCACCTTGTCTAACCTTGATAAATATGGTCCAATGTTGTGATATACTATTAAACACAAGTCAAATTACACTACAAGAAAAAAGTTATTTAGAAATTAATTTGTAGCTACTAAATGAAATAGTTACTAATTGTGACAATAATAGTCATCAAATTAGATTTTAATTACTAAATAACTACAAAATAAAAATAATGATTGAATTTAATGACTAATTAAGTCAATATAATTGGTATCTAATATTAGCTATCAAGATTTGAATGACTTATATCATTAGATTCTAAATTGATCTCTAATTAAGTTAGATACCAATTTAGAATCTAAAGATATAAGTCACTAAAACCTTAGTACCTAATGTTTGATATCAATTATCTTGACTTAATTAATCACTAAATTCAATCATTACTTTTATTTTATAATTATTTAACAATTAAAATCTAATTTGATAACTATTTTTATCATAATTAACAATCATTTCATTTGATAGCTAAAAATTAATCTTTAAATAACTTTTATCATAGTGTTATAGTTGATATAAACATATAACTTTTTCATTTTTCTTTTCATCACAACTATCTTCAAAACCAAATTGGGAAGCCAAGCCAACTTCATTTATTATCCAAGTTATTTGTACAAAAAAGATTAATAATAATTGACAGTAACATTGGAATTATATCCTCTAAACAAACAATGCCGGGTTGAACTTAATTTTTGTGTTATAGTTATATTAAAACATGATTACAATTATATACTAATTTTAAAATTCAAAACAAGTTATTAGCACAAATATGTACCGAAAAAAAATTAATGATAAGAAAACATTATGAATGTGTTATTAAATTACTTTCAGAGAATAATATAACTTGAAAGAGAAATTATTGATCAATTTCAAGAATCCTTAAACTAATATACTTTTAATGAATAATTATTATTATTTCAATCATCATAATTTAATAAATGATTGGGCGTACAAAAGAATACAGCTTAAATTATAACACTTTAACATTAAATATTCAACATACTAAATATATAGAATTATATACATACATATACATATCTCTCTCTCTCTCTCTCTCTCTCTCTCTCTCTCTCTCTCTCTATATATATATATATATATATATATATATATATATATATATATATATATATATAACCAAGAATAATATCATTTCAGGTTTCAAACAACTTGTTTGATATAAGTAAATTCAAGGATTAAATATCAACTTAAATAAGGATATACTCTAAATTTAAATAAATAAAATAAGTATATATCGGTCTGCATGAACATAATTTAATATTACTAATGTTGTACTATTCAAATGTTTCAGATTCTTACAAGTTGCTTTAAATTTAAGTAAAATTAAAACATTAAGATAAATAGGAAATGATATTGTGATTAAATATGAAGAAAAAAAATGTTCACATGATCCACATGGATAAAATGTTATTGTATATAATATTATGCGTTAGAATTCATTCTTTTATAGTTTAATAAAATAGTGGCGGAGATTAAGCAGAAAATCATTTGACCGCATTAACATGCAGTGACAGAAGAGCGTTAGAGGAGCTTGTGTTACTATTGGCGATTGAGTGCCCATGCATAAAAGACTAGGATCCCAACATACTAAGCAAAGCCCCTTCAGCCCTATTTTCTCAACCCAATACTCTTTTATGGAGTTGTATGGCTTAGTTTTCATTTTTTTTTTAGATCTTCTTATTAAGTGAACCAAAAATAACACTGGTGTCATAGCATTCTAACAGGGTATGCTTATCAAGGTGTTTTAATTAAATACTAATTCTTTGTAACAATTTTTTATTTAAAAAATAAATAAAATCTGAGATAACATGGTTTAGATAAATATTTGAGGTTATTCAATTAAGAAACTCTTGCGTATAGATAAAGTCAAGAAAGGCAAAAAAGTACAAAATAAAGTAAAAATATATAAAATAAATAAATTATTTGAAGTCTTTTAAAATATTCCTGACTATGAATTTCTTAATTTTTATATGAAAAACTCATAAATTGTTTTCATTAGAGACCCTTATATATAATTTGTAGTCCTTATTATTAGAATTATTGTTCTCACAACCGGTTGAACCCAGAACCAGCCTATTGTCAGATCCAAAATTTGAACTGAGTTGAGAGATTCAATCAGTTGACTCTAAATATGATATATCAAATTTGCTTGCTTTCACATATAACTTACTTTTATAATATCATGACATATAAATATCTTTACCTTTTATATTAATAATACCATTTGAACAGTCACGTCACAACATATCACACCCAACTTTATATATTTCTTTTTAATATCTCTACATACAGCTTAATTTCATTTTAGTTCACTAAATACAGCTTATTTTCATTTTAGAAATCTAATGTAGTAAAATACAATCTTCTACAAGAGTAATCTAAACAACATCCATTTGAAACACACATTGACTAAATACTATGTCGAGCTTATGCTGACTTTTATAGAGGTAAATTTCAGCACCTTCTCTAAGGAAAGCTCATATATTGGTTTATACAGATATTTCTTCGATTCTGATAGAAACTACCCATAACCCTAGTTACCTATGTTCAAATCCTAATCTTCTTTCTATTCTCTGAAGTCTAACTTCAGTTGTGGATTCACCCTATGAGTGATCGGTCCATTCAGAATATCCTATCACACAAACTCATTTATGGGTCTAAGTTACGGTACACCACCAAACCATGGTTCATCCAAATCAAGATCATCTATCCTCATAGTTATACTGCAGCTCGTCATAAAATCACCCATGACCACCTTCCAAGACCCATCCACAATCAAGACTTTCGGTCAACTAATACCTAGACCGACTACTGTACCCATAGATGAATCCTTACTCTGCGCAAACTATTCATTTCTATTAGCATATTTCCTCACTAATCTGTATAAGCACCTACAGAAGATGAATCCTTACTAATAAGGTGTACCATAATGCACCAAAATAAGTGGCTAATAATTTGTACCTGTCTCTTTTTTGTGTGTATTGCTACACGTAACGCCAATACCATAAAGTCACTTCATTTATAATTGCAACATCAGATTATAACATGGCAGATTCAGCTCGGTAAAACCTAGTGCTGATCCTCTTTCGTGAGAGACATCAATAAAAGAACAAGACTTGTTTAACATTCTCTATCACAAGGTTCTGAGTAACGGGATTATAGGCACTGTCATGCAATACAATTGAAAATGAACCCAATATTCATCCATAATATATGCCCGTGACTTTTGCATCATAACTTCAGTTTGAACTCAAATTTGTCAATTTCCTATGAGTCTCTTCTACTGATTCTGCAAGAAGATAGAATACAGGGGTATCAGTTCCTGAGGAATCGAGTTTTATAAATTTCACCCAGTTACTTAGTAAGATTCTTTGCAGCTAACTAGATCTAATCTGATGTGGTTGAGTTAGCATATTGGAATTGAATGTGAACTTTCTAAGAAGCTAACCTAACAAAATCTCACATTCACAACCCCAACGGTAACAATTAATAATCAAAGCTAAGGAGAAAAACTACAACTGCATAATACAATTGGTTTAACGCAAAATCGCCGTCTTAAAACTACCTATCACTTAACGTTAAAAACCCTAACCTTTATTTGAGAGTCTTGGGAGCGGCAACAGATTCCGACGATTTATGCGTTTCCACGACTCGTTGCTGCTGCTGTTGTTGCTGGATGATGGTGTTCCTCTCGTATTCGCGCCACTTGTTGATTGCGGCGGTGCAGATCACTGAAAACGATTCGTTAAAACCGATGCAATTAAGGAAGAAATAGTTGTGTGCGTGTGAGAGAGAGAGAGAGAGTGAGGACATAGAAGGAATTGGATTACCTCCGGCGCCGACGAAGAAGACGAGACGGAGGAGCTTGGGGCCGGCAGGGCCGGATATTTCTTCTGCGGTCATGTCCCTCCGCCGCCGGTGAACGCTTCCTTCTCTTTCAGTACTGACCTATCGTGGCTCTTCAAGCACTTGTAAAACCTCCTTATTTATTTAGAAAAATAATTTTAGTTCTTATATTGAGCTAAAATTAATTTTTACATTTTATATTGGTAAATAATAATTTTCAAACATTAAATATTCGTATATTATCGACATAATTTTTCATATAACTAAATTAAATCATAATAATAATAATAATAAAATTCATTTCAAATATAACTTTAAAACAATTATTATAAGAAAAATGTCCACAAAATATATGCTGTAAGAAAAAGTTTTCTGATTATTTGGACATTTCAATTAACCCTTTTTCTAGAATGAAATGAAAATGAAAAATAATTTCATCTCATGCCTTTAAGCTATAAGGAAAAAAAAATATTGGATTAAATTAATTACTAATAAATAGAATGAAAAAACAACGTGCTATTTCATTTCATTGGGTTTTAAGCAATCTTCTTTTTAGGTGGATTTATTTTAAACAATTAAAATATTTCATACCATTTTATCTCATTTTATTTTGTTATTTCCATTTTATTAACCTAAAATTTCTCTCACATAACATTCTATGTTCACTCTTTTTCCAAATGATCAATTTCCATTAAACAGACACCTCAGTCCCGGAGACATTCCGCGAGTTTTTGTCCAAACGACGACGTTTACCTCCAATTCGAAACAAGGGTTAGAATTCGTTGGCCTTTCGGATTACGACATAACGCCACCGCAGTCGCCGGCGAACGATTCCTGGGTTTGTTATCTTCATCTTAAAGTTCCGATCTTTACTTTCAAACATGGCAAAGGGAACAAGCTCAAAACTGAACATCGCAATAATTCACCCGGATCTTGGCATAGGTAAATAACCACTGTTCCCCATTGTTTTATAATCCACTCAAATTGAAACCTACAGTTGTTGTAAAGTTTCCATTAATTTGACTTTTCTAAATTAAAATTTTGGTTTCATGAAACATTATCATGCTATTTTCTTCCCTCTAGTTGATTTCACCTTAGTTTACCTTGCGATTGTTTTGAAGGTGGAGCTGAGAGATTGATTGTGGATGCTGCTGTTGAGCTTGCATCACAGGGCCATAAAGTTCATGTTTTTACTGCACATCATGATAAAAATAGATGCTTTGAAGAAACTGTTGCTGGTGAGTCTCACTCTATTTATGTGGGCTTAAATGCACTTTTATCTTGACATCTAATAACAGAAATGCCTAATGTAAGAGTGTAACGAGTGCAAAATCACATTTGCACAAAAGACTAAAATCGAATTTTGACTGTAGTAGGGAAAAAGTTCAAAAAAACTATTATATAAAGAAGTAGAATTGCCATTGACATGGGTTTTGACTTGTGATTTTTCAGGTACCTTTCCAGTTACAGTGTATGGTTCCTTCCTTCCTCGTCATGTGTTCTACCGTCTTCATGCCTTGTGTGCATACCTTCGGTGCCTATTTGTTGCTTTCTGTGTACTTTTCATGTGGCATTCATTTGATGTTATACTGGCAGATCAAGTATCTGTAGTTATTCCTATCCTCAAACTTAAAAGGTCAATAAAGGTAGCCAAGAAGGAGGCAGAAGATATCATATGTGGATTGTTTTGACATCTTCAATTCTTAGTTGTTTTATTTTCTTTGATAGGTTGTATTCTACTGTCATTTTCCGGACTTGTTACTGGCTCAACATTCAACTTTCATTAGGAGGATGTATAGAAAACCAATTGACTATGTAGAAGAAATAACGACTGGTCTAACTTCATATCCATTCTTTATTATTTTTTCCTACTCTGATTATATTTTCTAGAGTACATGCTGAACCCTGCATCTTATTAGCCTTTGCTGAATCGCAGGAATGGCTGATTTGATACTTGTGAACAGCAAGTTCACTGCCTCTACTTTTGCAAATACTTTTAAGTCTCTAGATGCTAAAGGAATTCGACCAGCTGTTCTATATCCAGCTGTGAATGTGGATCAGTTCAACGAACCCAGTTCCTATAAGTAAATGACATGTTTGTAGATATATGGTTGACACTTTACAATTTTATGCATGTAGCTTATTCTTATATCCAACTTTATAAACTTTATGTATAGAATATAATCATAGTCTTAATTTCCATTGTTTCTTCTGTTGTAGGCTGAATTTCCTTTCCATCAATCGCTTTGAAAGGAAGAAGAATATACAGTTAGCTATTTCAGCTTTTGCTATGCTTCACTCACCAGAAGGAATTTTTAAGCATAAAGATATTACTAATGCTTCCTTGACTATTGCTGGTGAGCCTGTTTTTGTTTACGGCTGTGTCTCTTTGATGATAGATTTATGTACATTACTAATTGTCATCGGATGGGAATATCTGTTCTGATGTATGTGCCTCATACTAGAGTTTGGTATGGTGTTGTCTTCATTTTCAAGATATAAAATATTGTTTTAAATGAACATTATGTTTGGTTTGTAGTTAAGTTTCAAAAACTCTTTTATTTTCTATTATTTCAAGGGACTTTGTTGTTCTGCTGAATGTGGTCAATCTTGCGGTTTGTAGGTAAATTATCTAGTGCGACTGTGATACAACCAGTTCTCAAACAGGTGTATTGTGTGGGTTTGTCAATTTGTTACTTATTGAACCTTTTCATAATTGTTGTGGAAAGCGCATGCTTATTTTCTATTGTAATTACTTAACTAGAAATGAATATTTATTAACCATTATTTGGTGACAGTAAGTTCATTAAATGATCCTTTAGTATTTGCACTTAAACATTGACCATTAAGTGCAAAGAGCCAAGTACTTTGTTGTGCAAGTTTGGGCTGCTTCACTGAATGGTCAATATCGGGGAACAACTTCCTTTGATTAAGCTGATGATTTTTTTTACTTAGGTTCTTTGAAGGTTATCTGAATTTATCCACGAGTGTGGTACCTGTGAATACATTAGTCTAAAAACTAAAATAGGGTAAAGTTTGGTTGGACTTGGAAAAAGTTGCAAAAAATTTATTGATTTCAACCTGCTTGGTGTGTTAGGCCTTCTTATGGCATTCTTCTTTAACTTTAAATGCATTTTCTTGGTAAAACTGCAGAGTCTTAAGTTTGAACAAACCATACTTGAGTCTTTCATTTCCCTGTGAAGCATTTATGCACGTGCAATTTGCGTAACAACCCTATTGTCATAATTGGTGCTAGGTGGCTTTGACAAACGGTTGAAGGAGAATGTGGAGTACTTAGAAGAGCTTAAATATTTAGCAGAAAAGAAAGGAGTCTCTAGTAAAATAAGATTCATCACTTCTTGCCCTACAGATGAAAGAAATGCACTTCTTTCGGAATGCTTGTGTGTTCTTTACACACCAAAGGTATATAAAACCATGCAAATTATGATTCATTACAACTGGTGGAAACTGAATTAAGAAATGAGCTTTACAGAAAGTTCTTTGATGCAGGATGAGCACTTTGGCATTGTTCCTCTGGAGGCCATGGCAGCCTATAAGCCTGTTATTGCATGCAATAGTGGTGGTCCTGTGGAGTCAATTAAGAATGGTGTAACGGGATTCCTTTGTGATCCTACACCTCAAGAGTTTTCTTCAGCAATGGCTAAGCTCATAAATGATCCTCAGGGGGCAGAGAAAATGGGCAGAGAAGCTAGGAGGCATGTTGATGAGTCATTCTCTACAAAGTCATTTGGCCAGCATCTAAATAGATACCTAGTCGACATTCATCGGGGAAAAGAGGATTGAGTTTAACATTGGATAGCATGATTTTGCCCTTAAATTGTTAACTAAAATTGGTGACCATTCAACTTGCTGTTCAGATTTTAGTTGGCTTAGCTCACTTTTTGCATGTAAATCTGAATTGAATTACATAGATGATTACATATTCAATATTCTGCGGTTTGCACTGTTGGATATTCCAAAGTTTATAAAGAATTTTCTTTTGCATATAAAAAAATTCATTCACTCATTTCCTCCAATCTGGATAGAATATAAACTTGAGATTCATATGAATTCTTTCTCTTATTTTGTAGGGCAGTCAAACAATGAAAGAACTGAAAAATATTGTGTTTTTAATCACTCCTTAATCGTTCATTCTATCCACCAAGAACAACAAAACGTCTTTGTTTAGCCTTAAACATGTGAGACGTGTTGAGATTTCACATAAACTAACTGTTCTTAAAATAGAAGTTATAAAAGTTTGAATGATCTGAAGTTATGTGACATGTGAATCTTTCTATGATATCTCGTTTAGATTCTATAATTGAGTTATATTAAACCCAATTTCAAGCCAAAGCACGAAAGGTTTCTTGATCTGTCGTTCAGCTCTCACTTGTATGGGAAGTGGCATGTGTTTATGTTCCCGTGCATGTGATTGATTACGCAAAAGTTCCGTCACACGGAAATTGTATTGTATGTAATTTGGGCTTGGAAGGTGTTGGCTCTCTTGGTCTCTAATAAGTTGCACTTTTTTTTCTAGACAAATTATTAAGAAAGCTGGCGTTTGTTTAAAGGTGCTAGAATATGTTATCTTAAATAGGCCTTATTGATTGAAAGGTTGTAGTGTATTTTGGGTTGTACCTAGTTTTTATATATATTTTTATTCTTTTTCTCTTTCTTTTCATTATTATATCTTAACTATCAATGTCCTTTATATTGGAAACTAAGATACGAAAATCAAGTCCTTTCTATCATATTTTTAGTTATAAATTGGTATCAAAGCAAGTCGATCTCCTTTGGCTTGATTTGAGTTGTCCACTGATGTCCTCCATCATTCTCTATTGTCGTCTCTCGTTTAGTTGTTGTTTTTATTTTTTTTACAATCAACATCTAGATTGGTTCGTTCCATTGAGGTACAGTGATTCCAATGTGTTTTATCAATGCACATTTTTCTCTAATGACTATCGGATGTGGTATGTTTTATTATGTAATATCCAAGCCACATAGTCATATTCTTTCATTCTCTAACATGTGTTGCCACATATAGCCTTTTTATTCACCTTAAGTTGGCACGCGCTACCTTTCCTTCACTGAAGCAACTTTGTGTTTCAATTAGACTTCCTTGTCACCATCTTGGTTTTTGAGCTTAATGGTAGATGGTACTTAGTTCTTCTTCCATATAGATAAGGTTGTTGGTTGTCGTTGGGTTTACAGCACTAAAGTTTAGTCAAATAGTGAAGTTGATCGCCTTAAAGTTAGATTGGTGATCAAATGGTAGAATCAAATCTTTTGATTCGACTACAATTATATTTTTTTTATTTGTCATGGCAACCATTTTTTTATTGGTTTCTTCATCAATTTAATATGAAAAATATTTTTTTCCATGACTGTTTAGAATAACTATAGATGGCTTAACTTTCTAGATTTGTTGTTTAGGGAGAGTCTCATCTAATTTGAAAGTCACGTCGCTATCTGTAGTCTCAAGCAATCTTCACGTGCTTAGTCTGAAAAGTTTAGTCATATTTTTCAAACTTCTGAGCTAAAACACAGTTAGACAAACATTTTTTTTAATTTTTATACATCCCTTAGAAAATGTGTGTACTTAATAGTGTATGTTGATGATATAGTCATTTCAGTGAATGACATTGCTAGAATATCCTAGTTAAAGGAACATCTATGCAATCATTTCAAACCAAGGATCTTGAAAGTTTCAAATATCTTTTAGACATTGAAGTAGTCAAATCAAAGAATGGTGTTGTAATTTCTCAAAGGAAATATGTTTTAAACATTCTAAAAAAGACAAGTATGATTTATATCAGAAATTAATGGCAGAATAGAGAAAAGTTTTCTCTAATCTAAAAGGACATAGAAAATTGATTGGAAAACTTATTTATCTTATCATTATTAAACCATATTTATCTTTTACAGAATCAGTTCATGCAAAATCCTTATATTGATCACTAGAATATTGTCATCCATATTTTAAAATACTTCATAAAGACTCTAAGATAAGTATCCAAATCTCTAGATATTGCAATGCTGAATGGGTGGATTATCTTCTATAGACAGACACTCTACCACAATATATTGTGTTTTCATTAGAGAAAAGATTATCTATTGGAAAACTAAGAAATAAAATGTAGTTGTCTAATCAATTATTGAAGTAGAGTATAAAACAAGTAACATCATTCACTTGTGATCCTATATAGGCAAAATAGTTCTTCAAATAATTGAATTTGTATGAGATTCAACCAATAAAAATATATTGTGATAACCAAACTACTCTATATGATTTGAATACAGTGATGCATAAGATAATAAAACATAAAAATTAATTATCATTTTATCTATATCAAAGAAATATAATATAATGATCTAAATTCCAAATACATTAACAAAATTTTTGAAATGATCTAAGCTTGTATACAATTGTATTGTTATGTTAATTTTTGAAATGATCTAAGCTTGTATACAATTTTATTGTTATGTTCCCACATGAGAAAGTGTTAGAATAGGTAATCTCAAAATAGCTTTATTGGAATGTTATTCTGCATTTTTTTGTTTACTATATTTCTTCTACTACAGTCATTATACATAAATATTATAATAGCTAATGAAAATCTGTTTTTTTTTTTTTTTTATAATATTTT
>Ga0209700_105418_pt1 | contig 21545 bp, 6 predicted proteins | sample SiratroredBW_FD_187528 | JGI IMG/M metagenome (GOLD analysis project Ga0209700, IMG submission 187528) | Root nodule microbial communities of legume samples collected from California, USA - Siratro red BW (SPAdes) (version 2) | ecosystem: Host-associated > Plants > Roots > Nodule | place: USA... | reverse complement strand
AGGCTGAGATGGTGATTGAGGCGTTGGATTCTGACGGCGATGGGTTGCTTTGTTTGGAGGATTTGGTGGAGATGATGGAGGGCGTGGAAGAGGAAGAGAAGGTGAAGGATTTGAGGGAAGCTTTTGAGTTGTACGACACTGAACGGTGTGGCTTCATTACTCCCAAAGCCTTGAAGAGGATGCTCAAGAAGTTGGGTGAATTCACATCCATGGATCAGTGCAGAGCCATGATTGCTCGCTTTGATTTGAATGGGGATGGCAAGCTTAGCTTTGAAGAGTTCAGAGTTATGATGAAGTAATGATCATGGTTTCTTTATTCATTCTGCCACTACCTATAGCTTGATTCATTTCTTTGTACATTGTGTCTAATCTTAATTCATTCATTGTTTTGTTCATGAATACAGATCCTGGATTTGTAAATTGCTTTTTTTTGGAATAACATAATCTTGGTTAAAAGAAAGACCTGTTTCACCAAATTTTGTTTCACCCTTTATTCTCTCGAAATGATAAGGTTCTACTATTCTCACACTGTTCTTCGGTTTACATTTTATAATGGAAAAGAGGATTATAATTTCGAATGCAAATCTTGAAGAGAAAAGTTTATGTTTTCATATAAAAAGAGAATGAACTCAATAGGTAAGAAGAGTAAATATAAAAAAATTTCTCCTATATCCATTTCATCTGATTCTTTTATCCTTTATTATATCTAATTTTATATTTAATACTTACTAAAATCATACGTTATAAAAATAAATTGGATCAGTCCTCGTAATTTAATTTTCAATATTATATGCAAAAATTTAAAAAGTTTAACGACTGACGGTATGCCACCCCTATAATCCTCCACCATGCCATGTGTGTGACTCAACAGAAAATATTATCCTTGTTCACCATGGTTTATGCAGTTTAAAAGTTGTAGTAATGAAGGTTTTAGAATCCAAATTTACTACCAATTAAAAGAATTAAGCTTTGTTGTAAAGGAAGCCAACCAAGAAAAAGAAAAGTGTAGGATTGTGCAAAATAGGATAAAGGACAAATGAAGGGGATTCCCATGAAGGGATGAAAAAGGTCTCAACTAGAAATTTGTGAAAAATGGTTCTGCCCCATGTGGGGTCAAATAGAAAGGAAAATAAGTTTAGGATATTGTTGTTGTAGTGTTCTCCAACAAAAATGCTAAAAATGGTAGGTGTAAATGAGTGGCAAATGCATGTTAGAAATACCTGTAGGCCTCATGAAGATGTTTTGTTTGGGTATATAGACCATTTATAAAAGTTGTGAAAAATAAATATAGTGGACAGTGACCCATTATGAAATTTGATGATGACCTTTCCAAGGCCACATACATTGAAGGTTGGAGAAAGAAAACAGACTGATTCAAAAAAGTTTAATTAATTTATCGATTATTTAGATTGATTTAGTTGAAGCTCGATTTTGTAATTTAAACATACCATACACTGAACTTATTCACCAGATTTCCGATTTAACGCGCCTATCTCATCATATTTTCAAGAATATTTTGTGACGGTGAAATATCACAAGCATATGTACATCAAAACCTGTCTTTAGGCAATAGAAAAGGAAATAATAGGTAATAATGGTGACAAATGAAAGAGACAAAGGTATTTAAGTAGAGTTATTAACAAAAAGGAGAAGAATGAGTACATTTAACACTAAAAAGATTATGTTTAACAATTGTCTCTAGTAAAAAAAAATTAGCCCAATCTAACTCAAAAATCCTTTTTTTATAATAAAAGCACTTATTTTTGTTTATGTTGAACTATTCTTATGAAATAAACGGAAAGTATGTGGCACATGTCATTTTATTTCAACAAATTCTCAAAGATATATTATTAGTGTGATTCTATTTTCTCTTCAATTACAAAAATAACTTATACATACAGACATATTTATTCAATAAAACTCCAATTAATATATTTATTCAAATACACTCGTGACTTTTTTTTGTCCATCTAATATATCTATAAACAAAGAGTAAAATAAATCAATCATAAAAATGTCATACAAACCAAATACGAAAATAAAAGAAGTGTTCTGTTTTTCGGAATGTGTACATTAATAATAAAGGGAATTTTTACATCAATTACATTTCGTACAAAGTAACACTATTTTTCTTTCTTTTATGTAAAGATCTACCGAAATTAAAAAGAGTTCTTTAACCCTATCTAAATCATAACACTATCCTTGTTTTATATACAATTTTTTACTGAAATGAAAACTTAAGATCTTATATCCTACCTAAATTCCGTCACTATAAAGATGCTAATGAAAATACACTGCTCTTTTCGTAATAATGAACCATATTTAATCCAACTTCTAATATCGAAGATTCTCTACTTTTAGCATGTGAATATATGTATTTGGTCACGAAACCCTATTTTATTGAATAAACAGATTTAAAAGGGGAAGAAACTGTGCCAGTACAAACAGAGCATACCTTAACCAATATTCTCACAAAATTATTTTTCGATTTTAGCTTTACTTTTTATCAAAAAGATTCAACTACGAATCTCTCTCTCTTTTGAGATTTTTCTTTTATCTGAATATGATGATACACCCCAAAAATTTGCTTGCATGTAACGCACCAAAATGTGTAACTACGTTTTTAAAACAAAAAAAGTATATAAATGAATAATATCTGCTTTTTATTCTTACATGTATACTTTTCTTATTTAATATATTTCCTACTATTCTTACATGTATACTTTTCTTATTTAATATATTTCCTACAAAACCGTGTTACACCTTAACATGTGAAATTTTTGTTTTACATTGCTTGCATTTACTCTTCCTAACTTTCTAATTATTTTAATTAAATATCTTACATTTGTTTACAATATCCTTTTTACATAAATCTCTTACATCTTATAACTCAAGAACAAAATCTTACATAAATACATAATATCACTCAAATTCAAACTATGTTGTTAAACTATTGTCAAGACAATTTCTTCCAGTAGAGTGATTTTTATATTTACTTCTAGTTAAATATTATTGACTCTTACTCTTAACTTAGTATATAAATTTTTTATAATTCTTCATCATATGATTCTTTTATTATGTAACTAAAAATATCATTAAAAATTATATATATCCAGAAAATCCCTAATTTAATACTTATTGCTTAACATTCTATCTTAACATGTTATTAGTAACCCAAGCTTATTGGTAACTACAGTAACTATGGATACATATGCATACATATAAGGTAGTTACTCAAATCCTTATTTACAAATATCAATTCATAAATTACGATATAAAAGAATTTAAAACTACTCTTAAAAACTTTGAGAACCTAGAAAACATAAAAAAAAAATAATAATATTGATGGGATCATTTCCCCAACTCAAACTTGTAAAACTTCCAAACATTCATTATAATTTAGAAAAAATACTAGATAGAATCAAATAAAAATAAATTTATTATAAAAGAATTTTTGATCAGTCATAATTCTTAGTTCCGCAACCATCTCACTTATATTCTTTGGTCAGGAAAAAGAACGAGGACCAACTTTAAAAAGTTAAAGAAAAGAAAAAAACTGAAAAAGAAATATTTAAAGAAATAATAAACTTTATAGACGAAAAACTAAATTACTAAGATTCTAATTTATATCCATTTATAATTTAAAATGTTAAACTTTATATTTTTTAAATATAATCTTTACTAACAGCAAGGGAATATCAGGTTACAAAAGGATCATAAAAGATAAAGCGTCCAAATAAGTTAAAATTTTAGCTTTCAAAAAAGTATTTTTAGCTTTAAAAATTTGAAGATTTAATAATTTAATTTTCGTAAGTACGGGCAATGAATAAAAAACCATCCTTTTAATTTAAGGTAATTATTATGAAATATATGAGGAGATGTAATTTGATGAGAAATATGAGCAATAAAAAGAGAGATAGAGAAAAGCAATAATGCGGTGCGAAGAGAAAAGCATACGTATATAAGAGCGTTAGAAGAGAAAGACAGAGTGGAGTCATCATTGAAACGAAACGCATTCCAATGGATATGGTCATAGACGTTGTCTCCACTGCGCATTTCTCAGGTTGGCATCCTTCAACGACGTCGTCTTCTTCTCCAACATCCTCTCATCAACCTTTCATCATTGGTATTACGTTATTTCTTCTTACATTCACCGTTTTGTATTTCAATCTGTTTTATAAATAAATACCGTTTCAATCTTTCTTTCTTTCTTTCAATTTTCTTCTATACTCTGATTGAATTAACATTTCGCTTTATCATATAATTGCTTCTGTTTACGAATGGATTAGATCTTACACTTGAAAACGAAAATCTGAACGTATAATTTTCCTGCATTTTCTCACCGGAGAGGATCTAATGGCGCGTGTTGTTTGTGTGTGCTTCGATTCGATTTGCGTTGTCAACGTGGATCAGGTGTCGCTGGAGGCACTGCGTCGGGGAAAACCACTGTGTGCGACATTATCGTTCAGCAACTGCAAGATCACAGAGTTGTGCTCCTCTGTCAGGTCTCTGGGATTCTCTGTTTCTAATATTGTGTTGCGATGCCATCGGATTTGGATCGTAGTGGAATCATGAACTGAATCATTTGATTTCTTCTTTGTAATGCCAATCGTGTTATTTGCATTGTGCTATATCTGAAACCGAGTAGAAATGAATTCATGTTAATTACCATTAGTAATAACTCGGGTGATGATCTGTTATTGTTGTAGGATTCATTCTACCGCGGGTTGACGAATGAGGAGTTGAAACGCGTTCATGAGTATAACTTTGATCATCCTAGTACGGTTGCTAGAAACTTAATTGAGATTGTTGAATAAGTCTTTTAGAATTCTAATTCTATACGTTTGTTATGTTTTGGTAGATGCATTTGACACAGAGCAACTAGTAGAAACCCTCGGCCAGCTTAAATCTGGAAAGTCTGTTCAGATTCCAATATATGATTTCAAGCTTCATCAGAGATCTACCGACAGATCCCGGCAGGTTCTCTTCTTTCTGACACGTTAAGTTAAAGTGAGATGTTAAATGTTAATTTCATTTGTTCTCAGATTGAATCTTTTCAATTATGCCAGTAGCGAGATTATCTGCAGTTACAGTGCTCCTAGAGAGCCAACGGTCGAAATCATTCATACCCTTCTTAGACTTGCCTGTGTATCTATCTAAGCTAAGCATACCTCAAATTGTATTTGTTTTATTCAGAAGAAGAAAGGGTATAATTTTCAAATTCGTACCATTGCTGAATGATCTTAAAGTTTAATACCGTTTCTTCACTATTGGACCTGAGTTGATAGATATTTTCAGATAATTATGATTGGAGGTGTTGCATTCGAATAGAATGAAAATTTAGGCAGGCTGTTATTATTAATTTTATTATTGGTTGGCAGGTCAATGGATCTGATGTAATCATTATGGAGGGTATATTGGTTTTTCATGAACAACGTGTCCGCAACATGATGAATATGAAGATATTTGTTGATGCAGGTCTACTGCTCTTACATTTTATTTATCGTTTGAAGTTTTTTTCCCATCTATTGCTCTTACATGATGAGTGAAGTTTAAAATATACAAAATTTTGTTTGTCACAAGGAAAAAAAACAGGATTTTTAGAGACAAGGGGAAAATGGCACACACTGTATTTAGTACCTACCTCGATCTAGCATGTATCCATATAGTAAGCCTTGTTCAGTCTGAGATCCCATAGGTATAGTGGTCCAGCCTTTCAAGTTCTAACATCACTTTTACTCAACAAAAATAGACAAGCTTTTGGATAATTTTAGGTAATATAAATTGCTGTATTATAACTTGGTACTGTGATAGTTATGATTAATCATTGAGAATCATATATTTAGTACTGTGAGAAGAGTTTGCTCCATGTTCTGCTTGTCCAGCCATAGTTCTTGATCCTCTCTGGCAGGTTTTTTTCGTCGGTAAATATTGAAATATAAATGGCAACAAATTTCTGAAAATAATTTTTCTGCGTCATACTGATATTGCATTACATATTATGCAGATCCAGATGTGAGGCTTGCCCGCAGAATAAAACGTGATACAGTTGAGAGGGGTAGAGATGTACAATCGGTACTGGAACAGGCAAGATTTATTATCTTTATTCTTTACAATATATTAACTTCACCAGATTGACAATCGTCAGGAACTCGGGAATTATGATTACCATTTATCAAAACTTAATAGTTTTTTGAACCGATATATTAAAATTGCTGAGATGATAAAAAAACTGTTATTTTCATTTTTATCGATAATAAATAAATAATGCTACCAATGCCTATTCTGAAGACTAATTATGTGGGAATAAACCGTTGTTCTATACAATGATCCAGTCCCATTTTGAGTCAAAATCGGATTGAAATATGATATAGTAAGTGACCAACGAATGCTACTTGTATTATGACGTTGTCTTTCTTCTTAAAATGGTTTTTCTTTTTTGTCCAAAAGGCAAATAAAATCTGCGTGGGAATAAAACAATATTTTGATGTCTTGTTCCGAGGTCCTATATCTGTACTTAAGAATGAAAGAGGGCTCGAAACAATGTGCCAATGGTAATATAGTGGTTGGAGGGAAGTAACTTTGAAGTTTGAACTTAACAGATTGAATCTCATCGGTGCATGCTGCCGTTATAGCCTGCATGAAAGACTTTGTTTGATCTTGATTTCTGAATTTGGTTCTGTTTGGCTGATATTAAAAATATTTGTTGCTTTTTCAGTATGCAAAATTTGTTAAGCCTGCATATGAAGATTTTATTCTTCCATCCAAAAAATATGCTGACATCATAATACCTCGCGGGGGAGAGAATCGTGTAGCAATTGACTTGATTGTTCAACATATCCGCACTAAGCTTGGCCAACATAACCTCTGCAAAATATATCCGAATTTGAATGTTCTAAAGTCTACTTACCAGGTGATTTTCATCTTGCTTCTACCTCCCTCTCTAGAGTTTTCTTTTGCTTCTTTCCCCCAAGGAAATGTCTTACGCTAATTTATTTCTAATTTTGAAGTTTTCTTACAGACCAGAGGCATGCACACTCTTATTCGTGATAGGGACATATCAAAGCATGATTTTGTTTTTTATTCAGATCGGCTAATTCGTTTGGTAGGTACTGGCAATGAGCTTTGTACAGGATTAAAGCTGCTATTAACAACTAATCTTAATATCACCGACTTCACAGGTAGTGGAACATGGTCTTGGTTACTTGCCGTTTACAGAAAAACAAGTCATCACATCTACAGGTCTGTTTAAATAAGTAATATCTCTTATTCATGTTTTAGCATAATACGATAGAGCGTGTTATTAAATAACAAAACTTTGTTTGAATAATGCTGTAAACTTCTTAGCATTGCTACCGTCCTCACCTCAATATTTTCATGCTCTGATTGTCAATACACAGACTCCGAAATTGTTCTCGTTATTTCTTTCAGGCTCAATTTATACTGGAGTTGATTTTTGCAAGAAATTGTGTGGTGTATCCATTGTTCGAAGGTATCTTTCCCTATTAAAAAGATTGGCTGTCACTATAGTAATTCTTCATATACTGGTTGTCCATACTCCATTGTTCATTTCTAAAACTGGTTATATTAAAATGTTCTTAATCTTATAGTAAAGTTGGAAAACAAACTCGTTAGAATTTTCTTTTCAAAGATACCATTGTCCAGTGCTAAATCTTAATTTCAAATTTAACATAATTTGATCTGATAAAAAAATTATTCAGTCTGAAACCAATCCTAAGCTGAGATGTGGAATGCATGTCTATTGGATTTCATGGGAATTTGACGCTGGATTGTTTCTATATTATTGTTAATAGTTCAGTCATTTTATTTAAAAAAATAATAATGAGTAATGGTGCAACTCTATGAACGTAGTAGTATATTTCTCTTAAAATGTTTCAGCGGCGAAAGTATGGAAAATGCCTTGCGTGCTTGCTGTAAAGGAATAAAGATCGGAAAAATTCTCATTCACCGCGATGGTGATGAAACCCAGGTATTAACTTTCGTATGGAAAATGTTATATTTCTGTTTAAGATGATAGAATCTGCATATACTAATTGTTGCAATGTTTTTCACTCCATTAGCTTATTTATGAGAAGCTTCCTAAAGATATTTCCGAGAGACATGTTCTTCTCATGGACCCAGTCCTTGGTACAGGTGTGTTGTTATCATTTTGCATGCATCATCTTCGTTCTTCATTTGTACATCAAACTTCTTAACGCTGAAAAATTATTTATTTATTTATTATTTATTTAAATTTCCAAATTTTCACTATAAGATTGTTTAATCTCTATCTCTTATCGTTGAACACTGTTGTACAACCAATTACTCCGGTACATACGGCAAAGATTGTACTAGATCGCAGAACACTAGTTTCATATTAGACCATTAATTTACGAAGCTTCGGTGAACCAATTCTTCATTCTTTTTTTTCTGTTCATTCATGCGTGACACCGCGCCTTCTTTCTGCTGGTATTAAGCACTTGAATGATAATCTAGGTAACACTGCGAGCGAAGCAATCGAGCTTCTAATAAAGAAGGGAGTTCCAGAGTCCCGGATAATATTCCTTAACCTCATTTCTGTAAGTTATAGTCAATTGAGCAGCAGTAAGACCCTTTGTTTGATGAATACCAGTACAGTGAATTTCAAAAATCATTTCAGGCTCCTGAGGGCATACATTGTGTATGTAAACGTTTTCCGCATCTGAAAATTGTCACATCGGAGATCGAAAAAGGATTAAATGACAAGTTTCAGGTCATACCAGGGTTGGGAGAATTTGGAGACCGCTACTTTGGTACGGACGATTCGTAATATGAAAGCAAAACAAAAATATTACGACGGGAAAAAACAGGAACAGATGTCGGAGTTCAGTGCTATATATGAGCAGCTACACTCTAAGAGAGAAGTCTGACTTAATTGTCCATTTGGAACCAGATTAGGGTCGGGGGAAAAACTTCGTGTTTGCTAGTGAGCTTGGCTTCTGTTATCCTTTGTTCGCAGCAGCTAAAAAGGGTTCTTGACAATAACTGGTTTTGGATTCTTTTGAGTCTGATGTATTTTTTGGAATTTTCTTTTCAATTGAGTCAACCTGTATCAACCTACCGAGTTGGTGGAATTTTTTTTATACATTTGTACAAATAACAATGTATACTGTTGATTTAATGAGTAAACACAGATAATCATGAACAACCACCAGATTCAAGTAAACCTTCGCTTTAAGTAGCGGGTGTAACGGTAAAAATGTTAAGCATTTTATCCTTGCGTAGTTCTAAACTACAAATATCATGAATTCACGACTTGGTTCTCTGCTGGCTGAAAACCTGCCCTTCAGTTTTCTATCTAAAACTGATTCAGATGTCTTCACAATTTGCTTGAACTGACATGAGGAATCGTCATATATTCTTTGTATACAATCAACCTGTCAAAATTCTTTTGAAACTCAACTTAATCTGGCACCTCATATATTCTTTGTATACAATCAACCTGTCAAAATTCTTTTGAAACTCAACTTAATCTGGCACCTGGTATATTTCATCACGGACTATAGCAGAAATACATACATTTAACCATAATTAGAAATGAAATGAACGGATGAAAATATTAAAGAAAATATATGAATTGTTTTTTGAGCCGAGAGTGTTCACTTTAATACAAAGAGAGAAGACAGAAATAGAAAAAGATGCAATGATATATCAATTTTTTTCCTACGCTAAGACAACTGAAAATGAACTATCTTTTTGTAAGAAACATTATTACTATTTGTTTCTGCGAAGAAGTACCCGTACCATTTTCCCTCTAACAAATACACACCCCATTTTCTATTTATCACCTGTTTCTTCTCTCCTTAATATTCCCAAAATTTCTCGACAAGCAAATGAAGCGTAGACGTCAAGCGTATATTCAATCTGCCAGACCATCCAAAACCGTTGCCCTAAGTTTGGCCAAAAGCTATTAAAAAGAATGATGATAAGAAATATGCAACAAAGAAACATCTGAGATAACATCTACCAGCAGCAATATACTTTTTTCTTCAATATTAAGAACCGTGATAACCTGTGATTATTGTGCAATATGGATTTCATAATTAAATTACAAAAAGAAACTCTTGACCCAAAAAGAAAACAATCTACAAGCCGCATCAACTCCATTAGAGCAAACTCTTAGAGATTAATTGTGTTTTGCCTATCTGCAGGAGCCACACACTGCCACAATGAACGGTAGGATGCAATATTGACTGCTTCAACCCCAAGTGTAGAGAGGTTACGGGCATACTCCTGGTGACAATTTGCAAGAGGAATGTTACGTAAAAAAAACCAGTCAAGAATTAGCTGGACACTCAAACTCATTAACAAGCCACGAGAGTTATGAGTTGTATATCCAAGAATGAGAAGATCACACTGGTAACGATAATAACAAGTATCATGCCACCAACCTGAATATCAAGGAACAACTGCATACAGATTTTATCAGTGTCAGACACATTATTATCTGAGACATCTGAACTTGCTCCAGCTCGTCTTTGTGCACTCTGCCTAATTTTCTGGAGAGAAGACTCTGTCTTCCTTGCCTACTCATGATAACAGTTTTTTTTTTTTTTTTTTTTTAAAAAAAAAAAAACAGTTTTTAACATAGAATCCAAGAGATCCAAAATTTCCAATAGTGCAATCTGGATTTGGGCACTTACCACGCTAACAAGGTCAGCAGCTAATTCGTAATAACGGTCAGTAATCTCCGTTGCAGCAGAAAGGAGTATTTCGTTCTTAGTGTCACTAGCCAAATATCTCGTAGCTCTCTCCCCATCCAAAAAAGCCTGGGATGTATAGGCATGCCATCAATTATGTTAGTGCCTTCAAGTGTAATACATGCACTCCCATTGAAAATTAAAAAATATTTCTTACAAATTACTCTCATGAGAAGGAAATCAGGTGAAAATAACACTTAACCATACCTTAAGGGGACGCAATACCCCTGAAACATATGGTGAATGCCTCACAGGTAGAGGTTTATTAGTCATCCGATAGGTTGCTGTTATACCCTTCATTTGTCTCAAGTCCTTAATAATATTTGAACAAGAGAAAGAAACGAATAAATTAAAAATGAAGGGAAGAAAAAAAATATATATATAGAAAATCGCAAATATTTTAAGTAACCCTCATCTGGAGAATGCAACCACTTTAAAGAATAAATATCGATTATAAACCTACCTCAACTGACTTTTCCACCAGCGACTCCACCACTGCTTTGATGACTAAAGGTTCTATAGATTTTAATGATTGACCACCCAGTAAAATGCTCTGCCTTAGTGATTCCAGAACATCAGGGGAGCATGAAGACAAACGCTGAAGCACGTGTTGTAGGTAATCACCACGAACCTGCTCCTCCAAATATCTTATATCATGAATAACCTACAAATGATTTAGCATCTGTTATATTCCAGGCAAAGTACAACCAATATCTTCACATAGCACATTGCATACATGGAAACAATCCATGTAATGTTAATGTCATTTCATCATGGTCATTGTCAATTTTTTACCAATTCCTGGAACTTCAGAAAAAGTCTGGTAGAAGGCTTGAGCAAAATTTTGCGGATGTATGGGTATAGAATATTTGAAGCAATGAACCCAATTTTTACTGTGCATACAGAATGCAGGTTAAATTAATGCATGACGGCTTGACACAAAAATAAAAGTGAAGGCACGATACATACAAAAATGAAGTCATCTATGACAGCTGAAACAGCCCATTCAGACCCAGAACCAGTGCTTGTGTTGTGGTTTTTCCGTGCAGTCAGCCCAGATGAGAGCCAACTAGAGTACCTGCATGATCAAAGAGAAGTTAGTTTTTGTTCTGTCAGCACCAAAAAAACAACACAAATTCTTAACATCCCAGATTTAACTGACCTAGAAAGAAGCTGCAAGGATAGCCGAAGGAATCTGTCAGAACAAGAAAGGACAAGAACATCTTCTTTCCAGCATGATCTCAAACTCTCCAACAGAGTAACACTTTGCTTTAATGTTAAACCTTGGTAATTTTTTTCACCAGCATCTGAATTTTGAACAGGGACAAGACTGGATGTTGTAAGCATAGAATCTAGAGACCCTGCTATTTCCTGAAACCTGTGGCAATTGCAGATATGATTTCCATGTTACAGAGCAAAACCTGTAATCTAAAAGTTATGAACATTTTAAAGCAGCATAGGCACCTCAAAGAGAAATATACTCCAATATTCCATTGCTTCATGAATTCAGTATAAATTGCTTCAGATCGAAATTTAGCAACAGCAGATCTGGATGGACAGTAGCCTTGCATGAAATTAAATGTTGTAATCTTAGTAATGGATACTCTTAAAAGACATGTATGAATAATACAATTTATCAAACGTACACTATAAATCAAATATTAAATCAACAAAGTTCTTTAAAACTTGAAGTGCTGTTTTCTTGTTCATGTTTTGTTTCTCAAGGTAAAAAAGAAATGAGGTAGATATGACGACTACCTTCTAGAAAAGCCAAGAAATCTAAGCTTGATTTATAATTTTTCAAGAACTCTGTCGGTCTTCCAGGAGAAAATGCACCTGGTTTTCCCTTCTGAATCGCAGAGAGAACCTCTTTAAGGATTGAATTGGCTAAGAAGTCAAATACATGCAAACCTGAATTTTCTGCACCAGAGACCAAGCTTCAGAAATGTAAGCATAAGCAAAAACACAGCATGACCACACACAGATAATCTAGCTAACAATACATGTAGAAGATTAAAAAGTTTAAGTTTTCAAGATGAAGAAGGACAAATGAATGCCTTAGCGCAAGGATTGAAAGGTCCAAGAAATAATTGCAGTTATGAAAGGGCAAGGCTCATAAGGATAACTGAGGAAATGTAATGACCAGAAAGGTCCAACTTGTTCTTGGAATGTAAAGTAGCAAGAAAAAAGTCAAACAACATACCAGCTGAAGAAATTTCCAATAAAAATTTACAGTCTTTATCAATGCATTCCTTAATTAGTTGATAATCATTTTCAAGACCATCCCCAGTTGGTCCAGCCACCACAGCTGATGATCCATGTGGAATTATCTTCTGTATCAATGGAGCCACAACAGTAATTCGAAAGATTTCTTCTGCATTCTTGGTGTTATCTATAGCAGCATACGCACGTAAGCAATTATAAATTGCAGTTGCATCCCGGTGCTCCAAACCATTTACAAAGCAGTGTCCCAAGCTTGCATCTACTGTTAGGCTTGCATTTTGAATCCTCTTCTCCATATTCTCAATAAAAGGAAGGTTCTGTACTGGCATAATAGAGAAAAAGAGATGAGCACAGAATGTATCAAGGCCTTGATTAAATACACAAGCATGATTTACAATGAATCACAAAACTCAGAACACTAGTAGAAGACAAATAAAAAATGATTAAATACACAAGCATCCACAAAAACTCCACAAAACTTCAAGGTCACATGTCTATCCATTGTTATAAAATGAATATAAACATCAATTTTTCTTTCTATCTGCCACATATATTTGACAAAATTCAAAAGGCTATTAATTAATGCAGGACCCAATAATCTGATTCTTAAGCCAAATTTTATTTTCAAAATATCACTTTACTAGTTTTCAGATGATTCAAGCTTCGAATCTTACCTTACGATTAAGGTTTCTAATCTTACGATTCAATACATTTTGGCTATCTACCAATTCGTATCTCAAGATAAATCTTCATTGACTCTGTATCTTACTATACACGAATGAATCTATGTAACTCATATCAACGATACAATTCAACCATTTGTAGTTTTTTTCATCAATTGTTACGAAAAAAAAAATCATGTGAGCTTAAATTTTTAAAATGAAAAGGAATTTGAAAGAACACTTGTGATCTTATCCAATTTGATTATTCCACCTTTATTTGTCACTCACATTCAATGCATGTACTCTATTAAATTATTTAATTATTTCATTTTTATTTTTATAAAATAAAGAATTCACAAGCTTAGATACAACTTTTGTTTGACTTCAGTATATATACATATACACTCTTTAAGCTGTTTAAATTTCAAGACTGCATATCATCTATATGATATATTTGAAGTAATTTTTCATTGTAACTAAATCTCACTATTTGATACGAGACTACTATTCATGATTCAAAAAGTTTCTTGGTGATTCAAAATTTGAATCTTGATTCAATAACCTTGCTTTACAAGCTTAAACTACCTTGTCTACACACAATTTAAGTACACACTGTCGCACAAACCTCGAGACAAATGCTCAAGAAACGAATTTTGCATTATTTTCAATAATGCATCAAATTCCAGAATACTGTATTGTTGACAAGAAAGAGTTTCCCTTTTTGTTCTTTCAGAATGGCAATAGGCAGAATGTATAAGTTAACAATGCGAAATAACAACCACCACACCAAAAAACAGTATATCGCTGGCTTCTTACCAGGCCTCTGCATCCAATTCCAACTTCATTTCCAACTAAATTTTACTACGTATGATTTCAATAGTCATTACAAGTATCAACGCACAAATACATAGAACAATCAATAAAAGTTAAAAAAAAAAAATTAAAACAAACCTTTGCATGTGTGACATAGAATTTTAGCCTGTTCATCTCACTGGCAATTCTTTCCAACAGCATGCTTTGAGTCTCTCTGATACTTGTCTCATTCTCAACCTGCTGCACAGAAACTCCATTGCTCAAGTGATTCCTCTCTGACAAATTTACATCTCCATTTGACCAATCCGTGGGTACACTAGGCAGCTCTTTTATTAGCTTCTCGACCTACAATCAACAAAGTTACCACATATAAATTATACAATAGCAAATGAATTTTGAGCAAATGCCTTTTGTCCCAATCCCAACATTTCAAAAACCAATACAAGACACAGTCAAAACAAACACCATGTATCAAAAGCAACGTACCTATGATTAGTTTACCAGCTCTAGAAACCTCCATAGTGGTAATCAACAACCAATCCAAACCTAACAATGAAATTGACACTAGAGACCCTTGCTCATACTACAGAGTTTAACAGAGAATGGCATAATCTATTGATCTTCCTTCTCAACCAAATATTTAGAGTTTGGGTTTTGATCCTAAGTGAATCCTACAAAAGCAACTTCTAAGGTGGGATTTGTAGAACCTGCAACGCAGATCTCTCACATCAAACACTAAACATCTCAGGCGTAAATTTTTTACTAAACATCTACAGACGATACTCAGATAACTAGCGATCCAATTGGTCTAACACCATCTCACTGAGCATACTCTTTTTATAATCAATAAATACATCACATCAGAACTAAGAGTGAGATCACACTAGGTTCATCCTGAAAAACTTTCACCAAAAACAGAATAAATGCCTTCAGGAGATCTTGCAGCAAAGATCCTAAATAGTTAATTCCATTCCACTACATCTAACCAACACTCACAGTCAGAATTACAATGCTACCTTAGAGACGACATGAAACGTGTCAAGGAGAAGCTCCAACGTCTCTCTAGCGGAGGCCGCCTCCGATCTTTGGTTCAAGCGGTTCTTAATGGAAACCAGCGAAACCTCAACAGATCCTCTGAACTGCTCGATCTTCTCCCGGAGCTCGACCAGCGGCGCCCGCATTCGCACCACAACCGCGTCGACGTCCACTAGCTTGGTGCTGAGATTGACGAAATCAGCGTAGTCACGGTTTATAAGGTCAATTAGTTCGTGGTTGAGGGAAGAGAGGTAGTTGTTGAGCTCGGAGCGAAGCGTGTCGAAGGGGACGAAAGTGCGAAGCTCCGAAATGTAGGATTCGGAATCGAAGTCTGGGGAGAGGAACGACGCCGGTTTGAACCACAGCGGGTGGGCGTCGAGGGGATCGGAGAAGAGCTCCGTGGCGGATCTTGGTGGTGCCGGGATCGGATCCGCCATTATGATTCCCTTCCGTTTGGTTTTTCGTCTGTGACTGGCTGAAATTTGGTACGAGCAAACCGCAACTGTGCCTACCAGAGTGTCCCTTTTCTCTCTCTAATCGCGAACTCCTTCGCAATTTTTCCATTTATACTTTTTTATATTATTATTATTATCTATTATCTGATCTATTTTTATAACTAATTTTGATTCATTTTTTAATTATAATCTTAAATTGTATTATTTTTGTGTAATTTTATTACAATTTTTTTAATTGTATTATATAATTGTATATAATTATGTAAATTATAATAAATTATGTAATTTATAATCTGAACTTACTACTTTCTCGAAGACGCAAATTGCCTTATGCCCTGTATGACACAGTGGTCTATGTATGATATGGTGGTGTATTAATAAAAAAAATTAACACATATAATAAAATTTTATTTATGTTATATTTTTATGAGAAAGTTGAGTTGTTTTTTTTATGAGAAAAATGTTGTGAAAACATGATGATTAATAATGTAACTTTAAAAAATAAAAATTAATTTTTAACCAAGTGTCAAGTTTTTACTAGTAAATATCATGTAATATAAAAAAATAAAAATGATTAAATGAATCTCTTCCTAGGAATAAAAAGAGAATTACAATTATAAACATTAAAACTTAAACAAATTATACAAAAATGAAACAAATCAGTCCATTTTATGAATTTTTTAAATGTTCAAATTTTTATATTTTCTTAAGATCGATATTACTCAACTTAAACATCCCATCATAAACTTCAGTCAAAAAAAAAAGTCAAAAGAAAACAATCTAGTATTACTTAGGTAATATTCGCAATTATATAAAAATACAATGAATAAAAATAAATAAAGATTATTATTTTTGTCGTTATTTAAATTAAGTAATAAAAGTAAGGAAGTGAAAAACACACAAAGTCGAATAAAATGAAAAGTAAATTCTTTATATTAGATGAAAGATACTAGAAAAACAAATAGAAAGTTTGTAAGTATATCTTTAATTTAAAAAAAAAATGAAAAATTGATTATAGTTTAGTTATTTTTTCAACTATAATATTACTCTTGTTGTGTGAGTCATCCATTCATACATTCTACTTAAGTTAATAACCTACATAATTAATTCTTATAGAAGAAGTTTAATCACTTACATGAAATAATGAATTATGGGTCCTATATAATTTAATTGTCTAAGTTGAAAGAGAAAAAAAAATAAACAACCTTTGGTTACATTAATGGATATAGTATGATTACAAATGATCTAAACACTAATTCTTAAATAAATCAACCAAAAGGACTTAACAAAATATTATTATTATTATTATTATTATTATTATTATTATTATTATTATTATTATTATTATTATTATTATTATTATTATTATTATATATATATATATATATATATATATATATATATATATATTACAATAATGAAAGTAAAAAATAAAAGGTAGAACTTCATTTTCAAACATAAAATATTACTAAATATAATACTTACTTTATTGTATGTTGAAGTTACTGAAATATATCTTCAAAATCATTGAATACTTGATTAACTTTTTTCCAAAATTTGATTAAATTATTTAAACTTTGTTACAGTCTATAAATATTAATTAATTCATAAGTGGAGGTTGTGTTCCCTTAATTTTAATATCTTCAACACCGATGTAAGGTTTTGTTAAGATATCATGTTAACTATTGTTTTGCTTATAATATTGTCATAGACCATTCATATTAGTTATGTTTAATTTCTTTTTAAAAATCTTTCATTAAACTAATTATCATCATTTGAGTATAATAAGATTGTAATGTTTCATAATGCGAGTAATAAAAATATTATAAGAGATGATCATGTCATTGTACTTTTTTATATATTACATTATATAATATAACCAATCAATTTATATTAGAAACTGTGAGTTTAAGTCTCACATTGATTATAAATAAAAAAGTTAAACAACATATAAAAAAAATTCACAAATTGAAGTTTGGATTGAAGGTGGTATCAATTCTTTGTGTAAATTTGACTAAATTCTCGTAATGTTTTTCCCTCGATTTATCCAATAACTGGTATCAGATTCAATAGTTCGTCATTGTAACTAACTCAAACGAGTGTAGTTTAATCCCTATATCAAACAACATATAAGAAAAAAGACTTAAAAACTTATAGTCTTAAGATTTTGGATTGAAGGTGGTGTTAATTCTTTTTATGGATTTAGTTCGGTTTTTATTCTCGTTTAATCTTCCCAGTATTTACTCCCTCAATTTAAATATTTTGTTTCATGGCCAAAACATGAAAATGTTTTCTTACATAAGTTGTGCATAATTATTATTTCACCAACTTAAAATACGAATATAAACATAGTGTGATATTTTTCCTCAACCATCAAGTTAAATGAATTTCGGTGGTCTAATCATTGAAATTAATATTATATATAGGTCATAGTTAGTTCATATGGAATGTTAGAAAAATTAAACCTTTGTCCCTGATATATCAACGCGGTTACAATTAATGACCTACAAGTTTTATTCAGATTTTGGTTTTTAATCTCATTATATAGATCTTTATTATTAACTAACTACTTTCAAATTTATTAAAAGTTATTGAATTATTGATAATGTCCTGCTAATAACTATTTATATGTGAAACAAATAGATTCAACTTTTGAAAAGTTAGATAGTAAAGAAAATTAAAGATTGAAGAATGAAAAGAAAGAAAAGTTGTTAATTATTTTTGAGTGAACTGTTTGTCTTGATAAAAAATCATTTGTATATTTTACCAATCCATCTCTCATACTAAAATAATAATTGTCGTTTAAAATATATTTCAAAGTGAAAATATTTGGAAGATAAACATTATCAATTTATATGAAATTTTTAACTTGATTTTTTCCTCAACCTCTCTTTATCTTTTACTTTTAATGATATGATGTCAGTACTTATCACCTAAAAACCACTAAGAGTATAAGTTTACAAAAAACCAAATTCACAAGGTTTGGAACTATAAACTAATACATAATAAAACATACAGCAACTTTTACCATAAAAAATAAAAGATATGTACTAAGTTTGTCATTACCTTAGTTAAAATGTCATGTGAGATTGGTTGTTGTATAGAAACTCATGACATTAAAGAGTTACTTGTTCATCTTATAAGTCCATTCTCCCCAACATTTTCCATATATCAACCTTGCAATATTGTACCATTATATCTTATGATGTTAACATTTTTCCATTATATTTTGAGTCATTTGGTTAATTATGTCTTGTGATGTTAACTTGTTGTTTCATGAGTCATTAGTTTCTTAATTGTCAAAACTTGTCTCTTGGCAACATCACATTTATATTTTGTCACTTATGTTAATCTCTATGGCCTTAAAGCATTAATTACTTTATCTAATATCGTTGTCAATTTTTTAAATTATATATATATATATATATATATATATATATATATATATATATATATATATATATATATCCACCATATGAATTTTTCTCCTTATGTCTTAATATATAAAGCTCCACTAAAAAGGATAGATTGAAATACATATGAACTATACAAAATCATTAATGATGTTGACTACAATATGTCTTCATATTCTCATAAAGTTATTGTTCATAAGATTTTCTTCTACTACGTTCATTCAAGCCCACTCTTTAGTTCTTTTTTCTGACATCTCGCCTTATTTTTTTTTTGACAAGTGTAACATCTCAAGATTTATAGTATAATATTTTTTGAATATAATATATTAAATTATTTTATCTAAATTATTTAAACATTTTCTTGTTTTCATAAAATATATAATATTTAATATTAAAAAATTAAATTAAATTAAAATTAAAAATAACAATAATTAATTATTAATTAGTTAAAAAATAATTAAAAAGGGATAAAAGTTACTTATCTCTTCACCCGAACCTGGTGTGAATTTTTAAGCCGATCCAACAATGAATTAATAACGGATCACAATTTCATTGAGATTACTAAATAAATATTCAAACATTTTTTTCTGTTTTTTTTCTCTCTTCAAAAGGCTTTAAAAATTAACATTCTCTCTTATAAGATTCCTCTCTTCACTTAGCTTAAGCGAAACAAATAAATTTAACAAATTTGGAATTATTAGATATATAGTTGGTAATCCAACTAAAAGTTTATAAAAGTTTGAAATTATTAAATAAATAGTTGAGAACCAACCCTTCCTACATGACATGGAACAATGTAAGTTATGGCAGAAGTCATTGACACGACTAAGTGTTCATTATTTGGCTTTCATATTGGTAGTATTATTCTTTATAGACCTGTTAATTCGACTGATGTTAGTTACAGCAGAAGTCATTGACAATTACGTGTTCACTATTTGGCTTTCATATTGGAATTATTCTTCTTTATAGACCTGTTAATTGGACTGATGTCTGGCAGCTGGTGGCAAACGTATCATGCCTTTTGGAATAAGTCCCCTGTTATAACTCAATTGAGTGTTTCACAACAACAGGGGATGAATAGAATAGAATAAAATATTTACGTACATTCAGTTAGATATATAATTTTGGGACACGGGAGTTTAAGATATATTTGGTATTTATGTTTTAATATAGCACATAAAAGCACCCCCTTCTGTCATATTTAATTATATATCTTTATGAACAAAACAAAATTGCAGAAGTCATTAAGCTTGTTACAAATAAGGTAATTTACTTACCAATTAATTTAGAAAGATCAAATGCAAAATAAAATTTAAATAGAATTGATAATTTGTTTCCTCTCGGTTATCACCAATTAATTTAGAAAGATCAAATGCAAATTTTTGGTAAAACTCTAGAATTGACAACAGAACTCCTTAGCTGTTGATATTTACATATTTTTGTAAACATGAGTATGATTAAAATAACAAACACAAGAATATGCGTCATTTATTTCGAGGCAGTCTCATATTAGACATCAAAATCTCCAACTGTGGACATACATTAGGGACACTGAAAATTCTTGGTGTCACAAGAGTTCATTTATAAAATAATTTATAAAGCATTCAATAAAAAGTAAAGGCGTTCGTTGAATTTATGATAAGATTATATACAGAGCAATTATGTTTAATTGAATTATTTGATTAAATTTTAAAAATAGTCTATCAAAATGAACTTAACTAAATTCGTTGAAACCAAGGTGAATAGGTTACATTACAATCATGTGCTACTAAATAGATATTTTTCAAAATTTTATTTCCACTTACCATCTGTTTTATATAAATTTTAAAATTTATATTAGTCATAAGTAAAAGCAGTTTAGTTTTTATATAAGTTTAGTTTTATATATATTTAAAATTCTTATAAGTTTAGATTTAACTAATTATTTTATTTAAAATGCATTATTTTTCCACAATTATTAGTTTATACATCATTAATTTCTTAACCTGATATAAGACAGTTTTCATGGTAAAATAAAATAAAAATAAATTAAAGCACTTGACAACATAAAAAAATTCAAGAAAAAAAAAACAGAAACAAAATTTAAGTTATTATTTAATCCAAAAGTTAGATTTGTATTGATTTGATTGTTTCGAATTGGTACGAATAATAACTAGTTTCACTTGAAACTAAAAAAAAAAAAAAAAAAAAAAATTTTTTAAAAAA
>Ga0209700_105414_pt1 | contig 21565 bp, 12 predicted proteins | sample SiratroredBW_FD_187528 | JGI IMG/M metagenome (GOLD analysis project Ga0209700, IMG submission 187528) | Root nodule microbial communities of legume samples collected from California, USA - Siratro red BW (SPAdes) (version 2) | ecosystem: Host-associated > Plants > Roots > Nodule | place: USA... | reverse complement strand
AAAAAAAAATATATATATATATATATATATATATATATATATATATATATATATAATAAAAATAGTTCAAATTTATATTTAAAAACAAAAAAAAAATCTTACTGTAAATGAAAATGAAAATTATACTAATAATGCTTCCAATCATTTTCAAGTATTCACACACAAGTGTTTCTTATATTCTATTTTTTAAATTTAACATAAAATATATGCTTTGAAACTGATATGTATTATTGGTGTAAAGATTATCTCTCAATTAGAAATTACTATTGATATAATTTTTAACATAATTATTTTAGATTTAATTAGGAAACTTGTAACTGAATATCGGTGTGAAAGTTTTATATTCTTTGCATAGAATATTTTTATACTTCAATAAAATGTATTAAAAATTGAGAAATAAGAGTGTGTTTGAAGAATATTATTTTTCTTGATTTCAGCTGTTTTTGGGATAAAAGAATGGTTTGGAATTTCAATTGTTTCTCTGGACGATAGTTTAAATGTGATTTTTTTCTAAAAATAGTTGCTTTTGTGAATTTAATCATTTGTAATTTATGATTATATTTAGAATAATGTTTGGCTTATAGACACTAACACACACACACTAATTTTCTAATTTTCTTATGTAAAAACTGATTTTTTTTTTCTAAATGAAATTAATTATCAAGAATTACTTTTCACCAGGTGATGAAAAATTGATTTTGATTAATAGTATTGATTATAACAATAATTTATCAACAAAATTTAATCTTTTTCAAAGAGAATAAAAAATATTATGATTATTATAATTATTATGTATTGAGATTAAAATATTCTTAAAATATTTTTGAAACTATAAGAAACATATAATAAGTGATCCTTTATTAAATTATTAAATAAAGGCGTAAAACTATTGAACCTCGTGATTTCTTCATCTCTCAAAATTTAAAATAAAAATAAAAAACCAAATATCAAAACCATGTTATTAGTTTACATAGGTACATTTATAGCTTTTGTTAAGGATAACATATATTTTTCATACTTTTTTTATAATTTTGTTTTACAATAATAATAAAAAAAACTGATCGACTTTTATATAATAGGTTTATTTCAGGTTTTAAATAGTTTCATTATAGAGTTATTAATTACCTATATGAATATTTTGATGTAATAAATAAAGTGACGCGAAAAAAATTTATTTGGTATATTAAAAAACTAATTACTTTTGCTAAAAATACGTTGTTCGCTTAATTAATAAATTTTGACAATTTACATTTTTAATATATAAATTTGTTATAATTTTCTTGTGTTTAGTGTATTTATTGTTACTGATAATATTTGTAATATCTGACTTGACTAAATTATCTACTTCACCATAAACTCAATAGAAGACTTGTAAAAAAATAATGAATATTTCAACATATAACTTAAACATAACAAAATATACATAAATACAAATTAATACAAACAAAATCTAAAATAGATTTCTAAAGTAGATTTCTAATATCCTATTTATGTTGCTTTTGTATCTATATCTATATCTTTTTCTATATATAATATAATCATAATAAATCATTACATAGATAACACATACTATATATAATATAATTATAACAAATCTTTACACAGACAACACATACAATTATTAAAATAAATTTTTAACATGGGAAAAATGTATATAAAAAAGACATTTTGATTAACAATCTAAAATTAATTTAATTTCATTGAACACACATAGATAAAAAAAAAAAAATCATATAAACCATACATAAATTTATACATAAAAGGATATTCACAAAATGGAATATCAATTGACATCTTTCATAAGACTCGTATTAAATATGTCATATTATATACTAACATCTAATCCAAGCTAAAACTTAAATTAAGAAACAAATCTAAGATTAACAAATTATGATAAGTTAATTACAACCTGAAGTGCATATCTACACATGACATGATGTATAATAACTCTCTCCTCCGCTTCTCATTACTTAATAGCTTAGTTCATATGACTTAGACTGTCAATGAAGTTAGGAAATATCTCATAATTGCATTTGCTTAAAGCACAACCCATACATAGTTTATATTTGTGGTCTCAAATTCATTGAATTCTTATTATTAATATATAAATTAATATTTTATTTACATTTATGTTTAATATTCATATTCCATCCCTTAAAAATACATAAAGAAAAGATTTCTTTTCACTTGAACAAAAAATCCTTCTTTTAAGCGAAAATATAATTGGGAGTAAAAGTCGAGTTTTTGCTTTATTTTTGTTTAAACAAAAATTCTTCACTTGAATGAAAATATCATATAATCAACTTCATACAACATAAGTAATATTGTTTTGAGAAGTTTTACTCAAAATCACTCTAACAAATACAACTTTCAAAGAAATTCAAAATGATCAAAACAACCATATTTTGTTCAAATATCATCATTCACTCATTTTAATTCAATCTTCATTACTCAAACTTAATATATATTTTTATTCACATCAAACTCCAAAATATAGGAAATTAACACATCTAAATCATATTCAAAATTTAATTTAAGAAACTCAACAAGTTAATATGTATAATCTAGCCAATATATCAACATCTCAAAAAGAGTACCAAATTCAAATATTTAAAAAACATCCTCTATTAACCAAAAAAGCAAATAACATTTTCACTCAATTTTAAACATTCAAATGTTAGAAAAATGTGACTTAACTAAACCAAAATGGGGTAAATTGATTTTAAAACTTTTTAAAAATGATTTATTCTTTTTTCAAATTCTTTAAAAAGTGTTTCAATTTGAAAATTTGAATGCAATTAATTTGAGACTCAAGATTGATAAAAGATTCTAAACAACAATATAAAGAAGATAGAGGAAGAAAAACATTGCGTAAGAAATTGATATTGGTTTAGATAACAAATAATCTTATATCCATTATCTATTTTTCAATCTTAAAATAATCATAATGTAATATATTTGAATGTTTGTACAAGTACTCACTCTAAGCAAACCAACATAAGACAACAAGCAATTACAAGACTAACTCTTGAACACACTCAAGAGGATATGTTCTACTCTCGGAACACTCAAAGAGGATACTACTAATCAACTTTTGATTAGACAAGAGGATATACATTGGACACGCTCCAACAACTCATAAAAAGGAAAGAAAGCACCAAAATTCACAACAGAAGCAAATCATAAGATAGATACAGTAACATAACACAAGCTTTTTGAGAATCGGAATTCTTTACATAATTTTTAGTGCTATCCTTCTACTGTACCTTCAAAATACATTGATTTTGATATTTTTGAAATATATTATTTTTTAATATATCACAAATAGTATTTTGAAGGAACAATAGAGGGACAACACCAAAATCCAATAGAGAATCTATACTCCCTTTTGAATTGTAAGATTGAAAACACTATTTTAAAATTGAAAATAATTAAAATTATATTAAATTAATTTACTTTTCATAGTAGTATTAGTTGTATAGAAGAGCGAGATCAATGTTTTATTTATAGAGTTCAAAAGACACTTATTAAGAACTAATTATGACATATATATTTAATCGATTATTTCAAGTTGATAATATATTATTCTTGTTGAAATTTGAAAAATAGTTACAATGTTTTTGTTTAATCGATTATGTCAAGTGTTAATCAATTATTTCAACTTTGAATTTAAATAAGAAAACAAATTTAATCGATTATGCAAAATTTTATTGGTTAATTTATGTGAATATTGAAAACACATAATTTTGCTCTTTGTTTTAACCAGGTAATCTACTATCTTATTTTAAAACATTGCAAGAAAAATTTTATCGACTAATTAAACTCTTAATCAATTAACATATCCATAAAATATTTTTTTTCTCTTGTTCTTAACTTTTTAAAACACTTTTCTTTTAATTAATTTTAATATAGGTGAAAACATTTATTTTTATAATATTTTTGGGCTTAATTTCATAATGAAATCAACTATTTATAAGTTTGGAATCTGTTAAATCTCATATTTTCATATCTTTTTATAAATAATTTGTTTCTTGTTATAAATAATTGATCACTCGAACTTTTAGTTAGATTTTATTCTAATTTCCATTAATTTTGTCAAATAATTGAACAAGAAGCATTGGATAAAAATCAACAAATTAGACCCCATAAATAAAGGAGGAAATAAAAGATATGATATTTTGCAGATGAATTATGCCCAATGCCACTTTAGTTGGGGCGTGTGCCAGTTGGACAGTGAGAAGTCATGGATTTGAAGTTGCATCCAATGCCACTAAAGTTGCATTAGGATTAGGATTCTGAAGGCACTATACTCCACTCCATCTAGGAGTTAGCCTCTGTTTGAGAGTCAATGTAGTCTTGAGATAATGGCTAGGGTTTGGAGGGTTTATTTTTCTCCTATTTGTATATCCATCTTCCTCCATTGTTCATTATTATCATCTTGTTATATGCATTTCCTTTTAATGTTAGTATTTTGTTTTTACACTCATTGTCTGTCGTGTTGATTCATGGCTTAATTGTTGATTCTTAGGATATTAAGAAATATCATTTATAATTTGTAATTAAATCAAAATACCAAATGAAAGCTTATGTCTAGGAATAGAGCATGATTAGTATATTATCTTAAGACCCTTGTGGCAATTGTAAGTTTTATTTATATAATTGATCAATGAATTAACGCTTAATATATAAGCTTAAGCTTATTCACCTAAGGAATTAGGGTTTGGGGTATTATTGTTGATTGACATTGACATTTGTTTAAAAAGAAGGTAAGTGATTTTACGCATGAGAATGAAATTTGATGAAATTTAATCATAACAAAATTGCATTCCATATCCTCTCCATTCTTTTTCCACATTCCAAGTGCTCATAAAAAAATCAAAAAAATATTTCATTGTATTTTGAATAATTTTATTTTATTGTTTATCAATTTAAATATTGAGAATAATTTATAGTCTAAATTTGTTATCAATTACATTTATTGTCGTGTATTGTACAAGTTCCTTGGGAGAGAACGATATATGTAACACCCCGACTATTATTTAATTATTTGTAATTTAACTAGAATTTTGAGTAATTTTTTTCTTTTTTTGTAAAATAAAATTTTCGTATAGAAAATATGATATCATGATATCATTTTACAAATATAAATCTATGTCGACGTTTCGCATCTTTTGTAAATATTCTTAATATATTACGAATGACATATAAGTTTACAACAATAAGAGTTCTACATCAGAATATAAAACTGTTTATTCTATATATTCTAAGATATTAGAACTAGGTTCTTCATAAGTCAATCATCCAGAAAATCTTTCAAAGATTCTTTCTTGACAACTCTTATGAGTAGGTTCTGCTTCTACTTTTACAACAAACACATATGAAAGATAAATACGAAATGAGTGAGGTCTTTATAAGCCTTAAATATTAATCTTAATAAACTTAACAATCAATACAAACAATGAGACCCTATGAAATAAATAAAATAATCAAAACCAGTGAAAAACTGGAGATAAAATAAATAGGACCAGTGTATAATTAGAGATAAAAAAAAATAATTAGGACCAGTGCAAAAATTGGAGGTAAAATAAATAAAATAATTAAGAGCAATGCAAAACTGAAGATAAAATAAATAAAATAACAGGACTAGTGTGAAACTGGATATAAAATAAATAAAATAATTAGAACCGGTGCAAAACTGGAGATAAAATAAATGAAATAAAGAAAATAAACAGGACCAATGAATGATTGAAGATAAAAAGATAAAATAAATGAAATAAATATGACCAGTGCGTAACTAGAAATAAAATAAATAAGCTAGTATATAACTGGAGGACCACTACACAAGACTGAAGATAAAACAAATAAAATAAGAAAAACCAGTACAAGTGGAGATAAAAGAAATAGAAAAAGAAAAAAGTAAGATAATATATAATTTAAGATGATTTAAAATAAATAATAGAGACACACTAGAAATAAGTTACAAATGTTGTTTATATATGATTAAAGAAATCCCTTATTTAAATTCCCTTTTTCTCTCCCTCTCTTCTCTCTCCTTCTCTTTCTCCTTTCTCTCTCTTCCTTCTATCTCCTCTTTTACCCTTCTCTCTTATCTTTCTCTCTCTCCTTCCTCTCTTCCATCTCCCTTCTACCTCAACCAACTCCACCTTCAATTTATATAACCTTAATTTTATTTTTATTTTCAATTTTTTTAAAGAAATGATTACATATTAAATGTAATCTTACCTCATCTTTTTATCCTATTCTTTCTTGTTCTTTTATTTTTTTCATGTGTTAGAAGATTCCTTTAATTTAATTTATTAATTATTTTTTGATTTTTGATTTTTTTATTCTTAAACCTATTTTATTTATAATATCAATATATTGTTATTATTATTATTTATTATTATTATCATATATATATATATATATATATATATATTCATTTTGTTTGGTCAAAACGTTCTCTTTTAAAATTATTTAAAACTATTTGATTTGTTTTGTAACGTTCAAATACAAAATACTTAAAATGAGAATCTAATAACATTGAATTAAAATTTAAGATTTTCTAACTATTATTTTAAGATAAAATAACTAATATATTTATTTAAAAACAAAAATGATATAGTAGGTGAATGAAAAAAAAAAAATACTATAAAGATACTAACAATTGGACATAGTGTTGAACTAAAACCTTTTAAAAACTTCTAAACACATATAAGGAAAGTTAATAAATCATTAACATATTCAAACATCAATATTCAAATAACTCCACTTGAGAATTAACATTATTCTTCAAATTTAATAATTTTCAAACTAAAATATAATTCTTGCATATAGATTATGATCTTGTGTTATATCCATATTATCTATTTTAAGATTATAACAAAATCATAAATACTTTCTATTATTTCCTTCCTCTAAATAAAGTTTCAATTCAAGTAAGAGAATCACTCAACCTCAAAACCTAACATTTCATTATTATTCAGGTCAAAAATACCTACCTAGCCAATTAGACTTAAACTTAACAAAATTGGTTAAAATTAGAAAAGAAATAATCAAGTGTGAGAAATATATTTCATTTTGTTTCTCTATATTTATAAGAAAAATGAAAAAATAATTTTATAAAATCTAAAAGAGTAAGTAATACCATAGAATTTTGAAAATGACAAATAAAAATAAAAACTTTTAAAAATTAAAGTAATTATTTTATTTTATTTTTATGAACCAAACATTGATGATTAAAGAAGCCAAATAAAGAATTAAACGTCATTATATGATTCCTTAAGGAGAATTCAATTACCAGTGGTACTATACTACAGTTGAAACTGACTCCCACCTACACACGGTCTACCTTGGGAAAAGATAATTTGACACTGTTCACATTTAACTTCCATTTTCACACTTATATTTATTAATAAAATAATAATATATGATGAATGTAAGAAGGGAAAAAAACATCACCACCCTTCTAGCTTTATTTATATATACACCTCATCATCTTCCTCATACCTCCGAAAAATCCAAAATCCTCAATCCCAAAACCTCGTTCTCTCAAACCAAAACCAATGTGCGTCCAAACATCGAACCATTTACCCCTTTTCTTAACCGTTTTCCTCCTCTGCCACCACGTCACACCCAGCCCCATCAAAACCGTCGTCGTTTTGGTAATGGAGAACCGCTCCTTCGACCACATGCTCGGCTGGATGAAGCGCCTCAACCCCGCCATCAACGGCGTCACCGGCTCCGAGTCCAACGCCCTCTCCGTCACCGACCCCAACTCCAAACGCTTTTTCTTCAAAGACCAGGCCCAGTACGTGGACCCGGACCCGGGCCACTCCTTCCAGGCCATCCGCGAACAGATTTTCGGCTCCAACGACACCTCCGCCTTCCCCCCGCCCATGAACGGCTTCGCTCAGCAGGCCTTCTCCATGGACAACACCACTCACATGTCCCAGAACGTCATGAACGGCTTCACCCCTGACCTCGTCCCCGTCTACAAAACGCTCGTTTCGGAGTTCGCCGTTTTCGATAGGTTTCGTTTCTCCCTCTAAGCAACTCCTTTTTCTCTTTCAATTTTTCATAATATTATTATTAATGAATTTCAACAAAAAAATATAAATATCTAGAGACAGCTACTTCACGTGTCATATTCACGAGCGTATCATTGCCATGTTTTTTATTGTTTTAATTTCAAACCATCATTACAGGTGGTTCGCCTCCGTGCCGGCCTCCACTCAGCCGAACCGTCTCTTCGTGCACTCGGCAACATCGGGCGGCGCCACCAGCAACGTGGCGATGAAGCTGGCGGCGGGGTACCCGCAGAAAACGATATTCGACAGCGTGTACGAGGCAGGACTAAACTTCGGCATATACTTCCAGAACATTCCGGCCACGCTCTTCTACCGGAACCTTCGGAAGCTGAAGTACTTGCTGAAGTTCCATTCATACGACTTGTCGTTCAAGCAGCACGCGAAAGAGGGGAAGCTGCCGAGCTACACTGTGGTGGAGCAGCGGTACATGGACATTAAGGTGTTCCCCGCCAATGACGATCACCCATCGCACGATGTGTATCAAGGGCAGATGTTCGTGAAGGAGGTGTACGAGACGCTGAGGGCCAGCCCGCAGTGGAACCAAACCCTCTTTCTCATCACGTACGATGAGCATGGAGGGTTTTACGACCACGTGCCTACCCCCGCGCGTGGGGTGCCCAGTCCCGATGGGATTGTGGGCCCCGAACCGTTTAACTTCACCTTTGATAGATTGGGAGTGAGGGTCCCCACCATTGCCATCTCGCCTTGGATTCAGAAGGGTACAGGTATGTGATCAACTAAATGTTAAACCAAAATATCCCATTTCTTGCATGCACTTATGATTAAATATTATAATATTTTTTATTTATGGCAAAACTATTTTTAATTATTATGTAAGGTTATTTTTAACAATGTAAATATGTTAAAGGAAATAGACCATTAAAAGAATAATATAGACATAACCAAGATAGCTTGAGATCATCTTTTATCTAATTTCAGAATTTTTTTATTGGTTGAAATTTATTAATAAACGTTATAAAAAATTATGGGTTTCTAGTCTTATTTAATATTTTTTTTATCATGATGTAGTAGTTTTTAATAAATTCTATCCAATAAAAGATAACCACTTTTTTTTTATCTATTTTAATTATTATATTAATATAAATTGTTAATCAATTTTACCTATTTCCATTCGTTTATTTTATATATTTTATTTTTTTTCATCATTATTAAAGAGGTCATAGAAAAAATAAAAGAAATAGAATATTGAATATGTTTATCTCAGATAATGGGAGTTAAAAACAGATGACTTTTAGTTTCTCTCTAATTTGTGTATTACTAATTACCAAAAGAACAAAAAGTGGTTGTTTGATCTGTTATTGTTTCTCTTTTTTTTTTTTTTTTTTTTAAAAATTTTTTTTTTTTTTTTTTTTTTTTTTTTTTTTTTTTTTTTATTTAAAAAGTTTTATTTGTTTTCTTGATTTTAGAATTGTGAAAGAAATGATGAAAGAATTTTTTATGTTATTTTTTTTGTCAAAATAAATATTCTTTTTAACCTAAAACAAAATAATCTGATAATTATAATTTGTGTTAAAATAAATTAATAATTGATGGTAAATAAAATTGTATTATATAAATATACGTATATATATGTATATATTTATTTATTCTAATATATAAATAATTTAATTGTATTTTTTATTTTTAGATTTGCACATAAAATATGTTTTTTTTTGGTTTTTTCATTTCATTATTGAGAAACTGAATGATATATGCAGTACTTATCAAAGTCACAGTTTGTTTACTATTGACTTATTTTGACATGTATGGATTCTGCCTTTTCTCTGTGTCTATTCTTATCCTGTGCACAAAATTGATGCAGTCATTATATCTAAGATACAATCTTACATTCCAGTATGAACAGTTCTGGGCTTTTCTCTATGAACAGTTCTGGGCACATAAATGTTCAGTTAGACAGCACTATTGATATGCCGATTTATTGCTCAACAAACTTGTGAGAAGAATACTAATATTCATAGATTCTCTCATCAAACTTTCCATGCACTCTGACTTCACATGTTTTCCCTTCATGATCTTAATAAAATAACTGGCTTTAAGTTAGGCACGACTCATCAATCACAGGCTCACACGGAAAAAATTAATTTTCACACTAACTTTAAAAATAGACAATACACATAAAGTGGGGTGTGGTGTGCTGAGTGGGACCTTTTACTTTTTTGGTCTCTATCTTCAGTTGTCAAAGAGTGCAGTGTGAAACCTCATTACTATGAATATTTCCTAGCGGTGACAAATCACACACCCACAAGCAAGAAACTGACCTTTGGTTTTATGCTAGTTCATTATGTGTAAGCAATGTAGTTGCCAATGCTCAAAGCAAAACCAAGGAGCAATAATGCTGGGATATTATTATGGTTTGGTTGACTTACTGATAAGGCTCAAATGGGTTATCTGAGGTGTTTTTGGTGGATTAATATATCACTTTTGAATTATAACTTGATAGCTCACTATGTGTTGTAGGCGAAGATTAATAAAAAAAAAAAATAAATAAAAACTTCAAGTGGGTTGAAATATGTGTTCTAGTATTGTTGAAAAGATAGAAAAAGGCGATATAAATTGATAAGGCTTGTGCAACCCACTACTTTTTTCAAGTACAAAGATTTATGCCAAAGCTGAAAGCCAAAATGTGAAAGAAATTGATTTGTGGTGCCTTACAGGAAATAAATTATCCTTTACTTGGTTAGTGACATGATGCCAGGGTGGAAACTTCAAGGCTCTATCATGAATTCAGGACAAATTTAGGGTGGGTTAATAAATTTGATCATAATAATTGCTTAAATTATTCTTACATTCTTTATTCAAGTCAAATTTTTATTCATATATAATAAAACTGTAAATTAAATTTGACTTGAAAAAATTATTCCTACTATAATAATAAAAAAAAAGGGAGAGTCATGACGTAACGTTTTGTCTCAATGACGGTTGATCATGGGTTTGAATCTAGAAACAACCTCTCTGTATTTGTATTTGTTTGTAGGATGAGACTCTCTTGTATTTCTGTATATCAAGGAGCCTTCTTGGCACTGAGGTACATTGCTTTTGTTTATATAAATTTTAGAAATTATAATTAATGAATTAATGAAACATGTGAGTAAGTACGAAGCTTTTTCTTTTCTCAAATTAACATTATATTGGACAATTATAGTGTCCACTTGAATGGAACCAATGAATCTGATTTGTGTACCATGCAAAGCTATGACATAGATGAATTATTTGTACAAGTTTTTCTGATTTGTTATGGTGATATACAGTTGTTCATGGGCCGAATGGGTCACCAACTCCTACATCCGAATATGAACACTCATCCATTTCAGCAACAGTGAAAAAGCTCTTCAATTTGCCTTCATTTCTGACCAAAAGAGATGCTTGGGCTGGAACCTTTGAGGGCATTGTTCAGACAAGAACAAAACCAAGGACAGATTGCCCAGGTTAGTATCCTTGATCAACTAATTAGACTATAATCACATTTATGTATCATTAAGCAACAAATCCCCCTTTTTAAATTATTGAAAAAGTACTAATCACATATCATTCATATGTATTTAGAAAACTTTATACCTACATGAGAAAAATGTAATTTATAATTTAACAAGGACTATAAATTTGCAATAGGTTTAAAATCGAATCTAATACCTTTGATGACATGTACCTTAATTTTCAACTTCTAATTAATTAATTAATTAATTATATATATATATATATATATATATATATAAATAACATCTAAAATATAAAATCACAATAAAAAATAATAATTGAATTTGAACTAAAAACTATTGAAAAGGTAACAAAAAAGAACTAGAAATGTCCAAATATAAGTAATAAAATAAGATCAATTATATACAATGTTTTATACCTTTTAATCCAAGCATGCCTATCACATAGGAAATAAAATAGAAGTCAAATTTATTTCAAATATAATTTTCTAGACCTTTGAATCCAAACATGCGAAGAGAGGTTGATTACAAGTACTTCACTTTCCTGTTACACTTGGTTCTTATATTCTATAACCTTTGAATGCTCACACGAAACAGTAAGTAGAGGGAAATGACATTCACCACTGCATATTTTACACTTTGTTGATTCCTGCTGGTGTTATTTTGGTGCAGAGAAACTTCCAACCCCAGTAAAGATCAGGGAGGGAGGGCCTAATGAAGATGCCCAGATGAGTGAATTTCAGCAGGAATTGATCCAACTTGCAGCAGTGCTTAAAGGAGAAAATATCCTCACTAGTTTTCCAGGTAAAATAGGGAAGGACATGACTGTTAAACAAGGGAAAGATTACATGGATGATGCGGTTAGAAGGTTCTTTGAAGCAGGTCGTTATGCAAAGAAAATGGGAGTGAATGAAGAACATATAGTCCAGATGAAGCCTTCTTTGACTACGAGACCATCCAAATCTTCAAACAGAAACCCTTAGAAAGCATGTAGCATCAAATAGATAAAGAAATGAGAGCAATCATTCTAAAGCATATAAAAAACATCTATACATAGTTGGAAAAGAGTCATGTATTTTAAATTTAAATATTGACAACTTTTATGGTATCCATCTTGTCTCTCTTATTTCCTGAGGCAGTGTAGAGATCTCCACTGACTAATATCTAAATGATATGAAGTTGGAGTACATAAGTTGAAGAAAGTCTATGACTTTATAATAGAGTTCATGCTTGATGTTGAGTGACTTGTATTTTTATCACAGCATTTGGAGTATGTTTTTTCTTTCTTTTATAAAAAAGATGTGACTTTTCCTATTAATTTTTCTTAAACATGCTCCTTGGAAATCACTACCACTTTGAACTGATGTATAATTCACATATATACTATCACTCAATTCAAAACTTTGGGTGGTTACTTCCATTTTCCTTTTTCACTGCATATTTGATACATTGAACTGTAAATATAATATTTTGGTAAGAAGTTGATTCCATTGATTTCCCTCTGAAAAAGGTCTACTGAAAAAAGGTTAACTGACCAACTATAAATTCATTATATATGTTTCAATACCAACAATTCCCTTGCTATAGAAAAAAAAAAAAAATCTATTTTCAGACCTAGCACAAAAACATCTTTTTGTATTAATCACAGTTCTTCTCGGGGTGAATAAAGTCTATTTTTACGTGATCCGAATTGTTGGTTGTGGTATAGTAGCCACTAGCATGAGGGGCCTAAGGATCTGTGGTTTATTTTCTTTTCCTCAACTTCTATTTAATGAATCCCATTTAGGTATGTTAGCAGTAGCTTCATTGACCATCTTTATAAGCTGCACCTGCAAATGATCATCACAGTATCTATTAGCTGCCAAAACTAAATGACCACAGTATAAATAAAGCTTCAAATAAAAACAATTGTAATTTTAGGGTTTGATCAGAAACTTTGCAATATCAGCTTAAGACTCTAGCAAACACTTAAAGTTAGAAACACCACCAAATTTTGCCATTCAATTGATTTTCCAAAGCCTCAGTCATTGGAGTCTACTGCGTCTTGCATATATGTCACAGCAGAAGAATTAAATAGAAAGAAATATTATTTCATTTATAAAACTTAGCCATGCCACAAAAATATCTATAAGAGACCAAAACAAAAGGTTAAATGCAATGTCAAATTGCAAAGATGCACATTCGACCGAAACTTTGTTTTCTTTTGAAAATTTGTAGACTAGGACATACCACACTTTCAGGAACTCCAGGAGGGGGTAAGGAAAGATTTTTGGGTGGAGGACCTGAGAGATAAGATCTCTTGTTAAAACGCCAATCTCCAATCTTCCCATATGTCAATTCCCCCTGAATGGATAAGCAACAGGAGTAAATAACTTATGCAACAAGCAAAGTTAAACTTCTAAGACTCAAATTTTGCACATGAACAGCCACCAAAGCAAAGGGAATCTCAATATAAAACAGAAAAGAAGAAATCAACTCACCTTTAAATTGTAGTCACATGCATAAGTATAATGGATTATAAACTTGTTCCCAACATCTAAGTCCCATGGTGGCTGCAACATTTCAATAATGCATGCCATTAACCTCAATGCTGCTTCCTTAAGTAAAGATGGAATTCCTCATTCACAAATAAACAAACCTGGAGCATGAAGTTATCATGAAGAATATGCCGTACACCGTTTAATGCCGAGGCCACAGCGTATGCATACCTGAATTCAACAAAACAATTAAAGCAGAAATGGATACTGACAAGTGCCAGGTCAAAAACTGATAACTGAAGTAAAGCTCTACAAAATTTATGCAATACCACTCACATTTCAAGTACCCATCCAAAAGTTTCATCAGTTTCTTGATCATCTTTCATTTGTAGGGAAACATTCACCCATGTGGGAGCTATTTCCTCCAGCAAGGACTGATGTTAGAAAAAATCAGTGCCTCTATGGAAGCTATCATGCTTTATATAATAACTATAGTGGTTAAATGTCCAGACATGTAAACTATTGGTTGAGAATTCACCTTCTGAATGATTACAGGAGAATTGCCAATGGGGTCAATATCTGTAATAGGACCGTTAGCCTTAGGGTAGAATTTCCTAATTATTTTTTCATGTTTATCTGGTCTTATATAGAAAAATGGATACCCTGCTGGTTGGTTTCCATTAGCTAAATTAGGCAAAGGTTTTACAAATATGTGGTCAGGTTCTGCCATCAAAATATACCTGCATCAATCATGAAATGCCTTCTTGTTAGGTTTTGTTACTGAAGAGCATAACATCCTAGAAACCAGAATAAAGAAACTTACTCTTCCTCAACATTTGCTTTCTCCAGCCACTGAACAAAAGCCCATGGCCTATTCATGACAACATAGCCCTGACAACAAATAAACAGACAGGTTTTTTTGAGACATCAATTCAATAGTAAGGAATACTAAAAAAATATCTCACATAACGAAATTGGTGATAAACTTTCCAGTGGAGAGTTAATTGATTCGGTTATCTGACCAGTTTGTTGTTATTATATTCTGCAAAAGGATTTGAAATGTACAATAGTATTTAAATGCACAGAAACATGAGTCAAGCTACTAGTGAGTAATTCAGCTGAATAAAGATCTTTTTTCTCTTAAATAAGATGATTTAATTAACTAAGCCAACAACATCCAATGCTGACTGCACGTGAAATATGAATGAAAATGAAGATTAGCGAAATTCAGGTGGCACAAAGCACCTCATTTAATATTCAAAGCTTTTAAGCTGGTGTTTGAGTGTGTGACCTTGGGTGAAAAACTTCAGTATCTGCTTATAGATTGATACTTTCTGAAAGAACTCATGGTAAAAGTGCAAAAAATGGGAAGATGCTCTTTTAGTCTAACTTTAGATAAAAGTATATCAGCAACCAGGTAAGAGAGAGATTAAAGTTGCAAACTTTTTTATGATAAAAACAACAAAATGTAAGTGGGGCACATGTCTTCAGATTATTTCAGTAAAGAATGCCACATAACTCCGCACTTCATATCAATGCAAGACAAACTTCCTCAAAAGTTTCAGAAAAATCAAACTCTTACAATGAGAAGAATGGTAACAATCATTTAGATACGAGGAAGTGATCTAGTAGGTACTTGTTTATACTGATCTCTCTTACCCCTCAGGATGTTTAACTTCCTCTTTTCTGTGAATCCTTCCAGACAGCTAAAATTGCTAAATATGAGTATATTACTTAACACAAACATTCCAAGAGATTCAAATGCACTATTTCAACCAAACAAGATTAACAAATAACAATAAAAGTTTGGTTATACTATTAGTTTGGTCCCTGTGGTTGTCTCTACTACAAGTTTTACACCCTACACAGTTTTTTTTTTTTTGTAGCGATACTTTCTCACTACCAGAGAGTCTTCTATGAAATTAGTGAGGAGCCAAAAGCTAGGCTGACATGCATGTGTACAGACCAAAACTTTCAGAAAGGAACTAAAACTTCAAATATGAACAACTATAAGGATGAAGTGAATAATTTAACTTAAAAGTTACATAGGTTAAAAAGATATGAATTCTGACAGAAGAAGCTGAAAATATTGTACCCTATCCAAGCCTGCAGGAAGTGGATCAACCACAAAAGTAGGAATCTCATCCATCAACTGGTCTGGCCTTCCTGAATGCACTATTCTGGTGAACTTTCCCATGTCTGATCCAGGCATGTCCTTTACCTTCTTATACCAGTAGTACATAATCCGGCATTGCCATTGGCTATAAGCTGCATCAGTTGCAGTCACCACAACATGGAATTTTGAACGGGAATTTCCTAATACCATCATCTTTCCAGGCATCCTGATAACAGGATCAAGAAACCCCAACTCATCTGCTACCCAGCCTCCACCCTTACGGTGTTTGATCATGAATACCAAATTGTAAATGACAAAGAAAAAGGCAAAAACCATAACAAGGAGCACAAGGAGTGACTTTGTACTTGTCTTGTTTTTTCTCACAATCATTTTTAAATTCTTGACTTATTCTGTTATTCAAATACCAATCTCTAAAGCTCCAAAACTAAACCCAACTGTACTAAAGCTAACCAAAATACAAGTTCTATTCATAAAAATGTACACAATTGAAACAACTCCTTGCTTCAAGTGTTGTCACTGGTGATTTGTGCAGAATAAAAGGTCCTAGAAACTGAAAGCCATGTAAAGATGAGAACACAAGAGTAGAACAAAATTTCACATAAAAAGCCTGATGTTCTTCTGAAATTCAAGGTAATCCAATGGGAGAAGTTGGTTTGAATCAGAAAAAGAGAAAGAAGGAAACTTTGGACATAAGAAATGAGAAAAATAGCTTGGAGCAAAAAAGCAACCGATAGAAAGAGAGTGGTACTTTGAACAGTAGCAACATGTGGAAGCTAGAAGGAAAAGGGAAGTTTTGAAGCATGAAGAGATTGCTATAACTAGCTTTCTGGATTCAAAGCTGAATACTCTATACTACATGCATGCACTGAGAGAAAGTGAGAAAGTGGAGTTGGCAGGGAATGAAGAAGATGGATGTGGAAGCAGTGTGGTAACTGTTCAATGTGGAACATGAATGAGAGTGACACCCCAAAAGATGAAAAGATCAAGGGTAGCTGACTAGGACTGTCTGGACCAAATCTTGGTCAGAAACATTCCATTTTGTCTGCATCAGAATCAAAGCAAATTATTGTGAATATTCAAAAGGAATTCTCCACTTCAGGTGCTAGTGGATGCCTTTGCCATTCATAGGTGTAACTGTGTAACAGCACCAAGCCCTGTAGTTACTTTTCTTTTGTCTTTTGGCTCAACTTGCATCTTTTCTGCCAGCTTGTTCCTTCTTAATCTTCAGTTTTAAAATAATCTTTTTTACTTTCTCAATTACAAAAGTATTAGTATAATGCTTTTAAGAATAAATAAGACCATAACCATAAAAGTATTGTACTGATACTTTTAAAAATTGTACCTACAATTGTGTATATATAATTTGATTCATCATGTTTTTTTATTTATTTTAAATACTTTTTAGAATATTAGTTTGGGACTAAGAGGGTATAAATATAGATTAATTCTAAGCTCAACTTTTTCATTCACTTTTATATTTATATAATATTTGTAGATAGTACAGTATTAAATAATCTTTTACAGATAAATTTTTCTTTAAACTTCATCAAAACTCAATTATCAACCCTCAAGTATATAAATTTGATTTTTTAGGAATACCATTTTTTCTACGTAGAATGAACTACCCTCCTTTTTAGTAAAAACAAAAATAACTAAATCTTTTGTTGGGTTTTAAGGTTTGTCCTAGAATAGAAATGTTAAAAATAATATTCGATAGTAAAACTAATGCTGACAACACATACTAATGCTAATTTTTAGTTGTCAGTTTTAAGATTTTGTGTGAACTATCTACATAAAAAAATCCATCAACTTAAATAATTTTATAGTATTATTCAATTATAAGATAGTATTATTCAATTATAAGATAGTTTTTTAATTTATAACAATTATTTTATAAAGTATATTAACGATAAATTCTGAATGGTTGACTGTAAGTAAACTTTTACTTAAATACATATTTATTAGCTTTTAACCCATCTCTTTTAATATCATTATGAGAGCTTCTTCTTGTACTTCCATAATATCACACTTTTTCAATTCCGAAATTAATCTTGAGAAAAGATAAAAATCTTAACCCATTTCTTTTAATATCATTATGAAAGCTTCTTCCTGCGTCTCCATAATATCATATATTTTTCAGTTCCGAAATTAATTTTGAGAAAAGATAAAATGTCCTTATGCTAAAAATTCAGACTTTCAAATTATAGGATCTGAAAGTTATTTAAAATTTGTTTTGACTTCTGAATAATTTAATCCATCCCAATCATATAATATTATTATAAAGCACATAACAAATCGCAAATGTTTTCACCACCAGTCACCCAATGTGACTATGCTACAACAGAAATGTACTTCAAATTGAAGCAGTGCAGGAAAGAGTGGTACAACTACAAGAATGAACAGAGAAGAGTGCACCCAAATTCTAAAAGGTAAAACGGTGCAGAGTAAAACGAGGCAATGGAGTAAATGGTAGTTTTAGGTTTTAAATTTAATGGCAGAAATAATTTCGTATTTTCAATGAGAACATGGAAATGCAGATTAATGTTATGGAAGCGCTCTATCTTTATGGTATTTATTGCCTGCACCCCTCATTTGCTTTTTGCACCCCGTCAATTTGTAAGAATCCCATAAATACCCCGTCAAAATATTGAAAGGTAAGAGTGGTGTGGGTGGTGCGTTTTGTCTCCGACGAGCATGGTAGTGGGTGGTGCAAGTTAGTCTTCTCTGGAAGTGTCTTCGTGAATAAGATAAGTTGGTTTTGCTGTTGTATTTTCATTTGGTGTAGGGATTGCAAAAAATGGGTAGAAGTTTATTGCAGAAATCATTTTCTGAAAATGACTTTTGGAAAATGAAATCTGAAATGGATTGAAGGGTGGATGAATAGATTATGAAAAACGTTTTTCATAGTTACATTTTGTATTAAGGAAATTATTTTCTGAAATGAGAGGTGTGAGGAGAAGTGGTTATAGAAACCGTTAAGTAAAAAAGAAAAATAATTTATGAAAAACATTTTTCAAAAGAAAACTTTTCTATTCCAAAAAAATATTTTCATTATGAAAAAAGGTGACTTATGCAAAACCTTCTCCGAAAAAGGTTTTTTTAAAGTCAATTTTACATTTTAGAAATTCAGAAAGTTACTTTTGAATTTCGGAAAACGTTCCAAACTACTTTTTATACCCCAAAATTTATCTTGAAAACTAAATCCGAAAGTCATTTTTATACCCTCTTATGAAATACCATTTCCGAAAGCTATTTTTATATCTCTAAAGATAGTTTTAGTATTTTAGAAGTATGATAGCGTACAAGAAGAAAATAAAAAGGTGTAGGAAGCAATTGTCAATCTTTATTCATACGAGAGCTCCATTGATAGCGGATGTTTAAATTTAGGTAATTACTTAATGCACCTCTACTTTTTGATCTGCACTCCCACAATTTTTAAATAATTATTTTACCCTTTGTTGTATTGACGTTTGGATTATTTGTACTAAATTTTGGAACATACTTTCTAAAATTTATGAAATACAATTCTGTAACACATTTTTTAAAAAGATTTTTAGAATAAAATTTTAAAGCACATATAACATATTCTGAAACAAGCTTTTTAAAGTAAAATTTTTAAAATAAACTTTCTGAAATGTATGTAATATTTTCTAGAATATGTATTTTGGAATGATTTTTTGGAGCAAACTTTATAGCAAACATTTTACATGTTTAGAAAAAAAAAATTAGAATGAATTGTTTTCTTCTTTTAACTGCTGCGTTTTTTTTTATAGCAATAATAGTATAAAAATGATAAAAGTAATGACAATAATAAATGATAGTGAAGTGAAATTTAATTATTTATAATTACATATATTATTCAAAATTGAGAGTGAGTACATCTTCAAAATGGGGATGCAAGTAATAATTGCCTTAAATTTATCCTTGGGTTCAAACCCAAAACCCATTTTTTCTTTCAACTCATTATTATCGATTCTCTTATTTATTTAACGAGTCTTGATTATTATTTTGGTTTATCTATTATTTGATAAAGTTCAAATGAATTCTATACAATACTGTAAAGTTTGTTATCATAAATAATAACTATTTTAACTATTCTAAACTGTACATCGTAAAATAATACTAATAATAATATTTATAATAATGTGTGTTATCTATATTTTAATAAAATAATTCTTTAATTTCTTATTATTTTTAGTGGTTGAAAACGAATAAGTTCATAAACAGCGCATGTTAAGATGATGCTATGAAATATGTGCTTTGCTAAATTAATAAAACAGAACTGAAGGATCGAAAAATAGTGAAAGAGTGAGTTCCATATAAGATCTAAAAACTTATTCCAATTTTTAGTTGAATAATCATAGGTTTGAGAAAAATAGTAATACTGTGCCGATTTCAAAATTCAATAAAATGTGATTGTATCGTTTTTTATTTATTTTTTATCTTTATGAATGTGTATAAATGACAATTAGTTTCTTTTACATGACTTATTTTATTATTAATTATTTCTTCCCCATACTCCTAATAGAAGGAATTGGGTTAACACAAAATTTACGATAATAAGTAATTATGTATATTAGTCAAATTTATTTTAATATTAACAGAAACTATTTTATATTGTACTCACTCATCCTGTGAGTCATTATGATTATTATAAAATTTGAAATCAGGTCACTTTTTAATAAAAATACCTCTAACAAAGAGCAACTTTTGGTATTTTTTAAACCTTTCTTCTGAAAGAAGATGAAAGGGTATCTTACAACTGAACTTCCTCCCCAAAGCAAGTTATGTGCCGCCACCTTGTGAACCCGTCCTGTCCATCTTCTCGATCACTTGTTTCATTGAAGAACACTGTCGTTCTAGCTGATGCACACGCGACCTCATGCTATCCATATCCAAGAGAAGCACCTGATTCTCCCCACCGTCATCTGTCACCATGACTGTAAATACATCCTTTCCCTGCTCCACCACTGTCTACATCTGCCAACGTCACAGAACGCCCCGCCGGCTCCTCCGCTGCCACTAACATTCCAGAGCGATGGTATGTCGCCGTTGAAGTTGCTCGAAGAAGTGCACGCCAACCACAGCCCGCAGCGGCTTTTATTCTGAATAGCCTGCCTGCTCGCCTCGAGTACAAATGTCTTATCTCATTTCAATTTTCACTTCCAGAACCTTGTCACCATTTACTATTATTATTATAGTTATTATTATAATTACTTTTATTAATAATATTATAATTATAAATATTATTATCATTATTATTACTATTATTACTTATTATTATAATAATAATAATAATATCATTATTAATATTATTATTATTAATATTATTATTATTATAATTGTTATAATAATAATTATTAATGTCTAGTAATAGATTATATGATTAAATCTGTGATCGATTTT
>Ga0209700_105413_pt1 | contig 21565 bp, 9 predicted proteins | sample SiratroredBW_FD_187528 | JGI IMG/M metagenome (GOLD analysis project Ga0209700, IMG submission 187528) | Root nodule microbial communities of legume samples collected from California, USA - Siratro red BW (SPAdes) (version 2) | ecosystem: Host-associated > Plants > Roots > Nodule | place: USA... | reverse complement strand
TATTTTTATTTTTTTTTTTTTTTTTTTTTTTTTTTTTTTTTTTTTTTTTTTTTTTTGTAGAAGTTTGATTCTTTTTTTTTTATTTTTTATTTTTTAGAAGCTTTTACCTCTCTATCAATCTTATAATTTTGAAACATAGCATAGCATAGTTCACATAACCAAACCATTAATCTTTTATATATATATATTTTTCATTTTTAATTATTTTTTTAATTTTTTTTATTTTGATTATTACTCTTTAATGTAGACTACGTTACTAACTTCGTAAATAACATAAGCTGGAATTCTTGCAACTGCCTACATTGTTTACCAAATGAGGTTAATTCGATGAATTTCTTCAGAATTCATTCTAATAGGTAATTGAAATACCTAATCACACGCTTGGCATAGGATGTGTGAATATCAATATTTAGTTTACTGGCAAAAAGAAGCTTTAATTTGAGGTTTACCTTTATTTTTATACTTAACACAAATGAACAGTGGTAACTTGCATTAATCTATGGATCTGATTTGGGACTGCATTAACAGTTTTTTCAGATTAGATGGATTGTTGTTGCTTGAATGTATCTATAGTTCAATTTAAGGAAATAGAAAACTTTTTTGCTTACATCATTATTCTATATTGAAAACTAGATACCCGCAGGAGAGTAGAGACTATTCATGATATGAAGGAAACCTTTATTATTGATACAAGTTTTCAAGGTATGGTGCTTATTAGTCACTGTACCACTTTTCCAGGAGCTTCCAGGTAGATCCATCCCAACTGTGGTAGAAACCGTTATTTCTTACCGACCAATAAACTGTTTGGTAGCCTTTGTCTCTCTTGACATGGTACACGTCCCAAGTGGTGAACCACCGAGACGACGCAGCAATGCATTCGAAATCTTGATCCACTGGGATAGTGCTGTTGTAGTGATGGCCTAGTTTGAGAACAAAGAAAGGACTGTGGCCGCAGCGAAGTTCCAATTGGTCCTTGGTGTTGTTGGGCAGGTCATTTCGTATGTCAACAACTGTGTTTGGGCTGTGACTCTGAGGCCTAGCAAGTGTTGACATGCTCAGAAAATAGAACGATAGAAAGAGTAGAAAGAAGGTGAAGGACGGGTGGCGAAAACCCATGATTGTATCGCGTTGATGGTGATGGAATTGGTCTTTATAAATAGAGTTGGTGGGGCATGGTGCTGTAGCGATGTAAACATATTTTTTTTGTTGGGGTCTACAGTTCACACAATTTCTGGGTAAATGGTTCACGGTTCCTCCGTTTTAGGAAAACCATCATGCTTTAACTTAGAGAAGTTTTTTTCCACTTTGATGTACTTTTTCATAACTTCATATTAATGCTTAAAATGTGTAAAAAATTGTTTTTTTATTAAAATGGATAAAAAAATATTTTTTTACTAAAATGGTGAAAAAAAATATTTTTACCAAAATAAGCAAAATGTTATTTTTTTTATTAAAATAGGCAAATTCTATCTCCATAGAAATGATTTTAGGTTGGTTAAAATAGAAGTAACATTCTGAAATTTCAATTAAAGATATTATTTAAAATAGTTATTCTTTCAGCAATATTTTTTAATTATTTAGCATTATGTTTATTATATTCAATAATTAATAATAATAATTACATAATAATAATTAACAAATCCAATAGTAAAAAAAATTAAGACATAAATTTATTTTAAATTAAAACAAAATAATATAATAATAACGATAATAATAAAAATAATTTTAATTAAATTTATATGAATTTAATTTGATAATAATAAGAAGAATTATAATTATAATTAAATTCATACAAATTTTAATTTAAATGATAATAATAATTATTAAAACAATAATGATAATTAAATTTATACACATTAAATTAAATTAAAATAATAATAATATTATTAAGAATAATAATAATAATATAATGATTAATTTTTAAAATAATAATAATACTAATATTCTAACAAATTTAATTAAAATAATAACAATAATAATTATTATTATAATAATATAAATAAATTTTATAAATAAAGAAAATAAATTTTTCTAACACACTTCTAAAAACCATTAATCTATAGAACGATAGGAAAAGTAGAAGGAAGGTGAAGAAGGGGTGGCGAAAACCCATGAATGTACCACGTTGATGGTGATGGAATTGGTCTTTAAAAGTAGAGTTGGTGGGGGCATGGTCTTGGTCAACATCCGATTTCGTTCACAGTAAAAATAAATATAATTAAAGAAATTAAATTAAAAAAAGTGTCTCTACAATTAAATTAATTATCAAAATAAAAAAATAAGGAAAAAATATTAAAATAAAAATATACTTCTTAGTTTAAGTTTTTTCTTAAAAATAATAAAAAAAAAGTGTTCAATTTATTCATTAAGTTTTACAAAATAAATAAATAAAAAATAATTAATAATAAAAAACAAAAAATAAAAAATGTATATATAAAAAAATGAATTTTAAAAAAATAATAAGATAAAAAGTTAAATAAAATAGAAAAAAAATCAAGAAACGTTCCATTCAATTTCAACTTCCCACAAAATAAAAAATTAATAATAATAATAATAAAAAAACAAAAAAATCAGTCAATCTTAAAATTGGTCAATCAGTCAATTTCAAAACTGCTAAATCAGTCAATTTCAAAATTGTTTTCTCATAATAAATAATAAAAAAATAATAAGTAACACTCTCATTTTAATAAATAAAGAATTTTCTCATGAAAAAGAATAAACTATAATAACAACTTTTTTTCATTTTCAAATTATTTTAATGTTTTCTTTCTAATCTTTGTTTCCATCGTAACTTTGGTTGGGACAGTTGTAGCAATATAAACATATTATTTAGTTGGGGGTATACACTTCAGACAAGTTATGGTTGGTGTACCTTTAGTAAGAAGAGTGCTTCTTCCTACACCTCCATAGCATCTTTCTACATCTTCATAAGTTTTGAAATTTCAACTTTAGACATAACAAAATGACAAAAAAGTCTTTGTTGTTACAAAAGTGGAGTTCTCAAAGATTTGAAGAAGGAGGTGAAAGGTTACACAAGCATCGGTGGAAGAACCCGTCATTGCTCTTGGAGTGGTGGTTTTGGGATCAAATGACTTGTGGATTGTAAAAACCATAAGTTATTAGATTTTTCGAATGAGTTGTGGATTGTAAAAACTGCAAGTTGTTCAGGAAATCAAATGAGTTACGGTTTCTACGATCCGCAAGTCATTCAAAAAATCGAATGCGTTGTGGATTATAGAAACCACAAGTGATTCGATTTTAAGAATGAATTGCGGATTATACAAACCGCAAGTCGTTCGGAATGACTTGTGTTTTCGAACGACTTGCGATTTCTACAATCCGTAAGTTATTCTTAAAATCAAATCACTTGTAATTTCTACAATCTACAATTCTAGTTTTCAGTCAAAACCATTTAAGTCAAAACCAACGGCCAACCACCATCATCCTCTATGGCCTATACAGGACAACTACCACTATAACACACAATTAAAATTACAATAACGCTTACCTTTCTAATTTTCCCACCTTTTATGTGAGAAGATTGAACGGTTGAATGATGGAAGGCAAACGTGAACAATGGTGGTAGCCAAAGGCGCAGGAGGTGTAAGAGGTGGAGGAGGTGCAAGACGAGCATCGGAGGTGCGGAGGTGGGTTCGAAGGTGCAGGATTTCAGCGTTAATGGGGTGAAGGGTAAAATGGATTTAAAAAAATTTATAAAGGACAAAATGGTATTTTCAATTTACAATGGAGGTGCATAAAGATGTTATGGAGGTGCAGGAAGAAACACTCTATCAAGAAAGGATAAATGGTTTAGGTTCCTTCGTTTTAGGAGACAAATTCTTCACCCTCTTCTTGCACCTCCATAACAAATTTTAATTCCAAGAGTGACCTTGTGAAAATTATCAAGTTGTCCCTGCTTTATTAAAGAGCCCCAACCTTCTTCTTCCCTGTCCGTCAAATGAATAGTGAAACAGCTTCTATTTTCTCTTAAATACATCTTTTACAGTGTGGTTTTTAAAGGTTTTGTGCAGTGTTTATTGCCAGCAAGAAACAATAAAGAAGTAAGATTTTTTATTTTGGTGGATTTTTCTAGTTTATGGTAGGGCATCTGGATGAAGCCATCCGGTTCTCATTTTTTCCATCCAGTTGTTATCTTTTTTAATTTTTAAATTTGAGAACCGGACAGCCAGTTATCCAGTTCTCAAATTTCAAAAAAATGAGAATCAGATGGCTGGTTGTCCATTCTCAAATTTAAAAAATGACAACCGGATGAACTGGAGGGGAGTGCCATCAAGGGTGTAAGTTGTGAACCGGACACCACCCGATTCAGTTCACAAAACGTTTTGAGAACCAAACGGGGTGGCATCCGATCACAACTTGCATTTTTTATTTTTATTTTTTTATGAGTTGTTGGAATGCTAGATATGGATAATTTTTGTATATATTCAGAGGAGTCTTTATATTATATATATATATATATATATATATATATATATATATATATATATATATATATATATTCATCAGAGAAAGTTAACAAAATTTGTTTTTTTGGCTCTTCATGTAAACGTGCAAAACAAATAGACTTTTGGTGAAATGCAGAAGAAGAGACTCTTCATAAACTCTTTATTTCTTTTTTATTTTTAAGTACATTAAGGTTACAACACATATAACATAGTGGACAAAATTACAGTTTTCTCTCCCATGAACAAAATTACAGATTCCTTTATGAATAATTGAAAAAATATGACCTCAATGGGGTTGTCATTTTTGGCACCCTATCCAGTTCACATTTGTAAAGTTATGAATTCAATCATCTAATTCATGAAATGTTAAATTGTTAGAAAAAATATAATTTTACAATTTTGAAATGTTAGACTTTTTGTCTTTCTCTTCCTCGTCGTGATACGTTATTTATCATACCTAGACTTCTTTAAGCAAGTTTGTGACTTGTGTTTCCAAGAATATGAGGGAAAAAATGAGGCTTTGGAGGGAGAATATTAAATTGAAGGAGGCCATTGCTAAACCTGTTAACTTCTCAATCTATTTTATATTTCACTCAGATCAGTCATTAAAAAAATCGACAATATAAAACCAAAATGCAAACCTATATATGCATGCATGCCTCCGACGTAACATATTAATCCATTTCTTCAATCTTAATTCTCCATCAAACTAACCTACATAATAAAGAAAATCAAGAAATAATCATCCCAGAACAATATTAATTTCTTTTGTTGATGATTTTGGCAATTGCCACTACTCCTACCGTTTGTGCACCACGGTCTTGGTGGTGGTGTTGTGTTGTTGTTGTTGGTCATCTTGGATGGAGAAAGCAGAGAGAGGAAAGGACCTTGAAATGCCGGTGGAGTTGGCGAAGGAAATCTTAGCGCAAGCAGGGTCGTCGACGAAGATTTCGGAGATGGTGACCCAGAGGAAGAGCTCTTTGGTCTTGACGCCGGTGACCCTCCGCATGCGGTGTTCTTCCACGAAGGCCGTAACCTCGGTGTCGTAGGAAACGGTGCGTCCTATGGAGTTGAAACGGTGCTCCTTTTTGTGCTTCTGTTTGAGCCAGACGAAGCCGGAGGTGCGGTTGTAGCCCATCTCCACGATGTTATCCAAGGGAAGCAACCCTCTGGGGAGGAGAATTTCGTCCAGGAGGAGCCGTGACTTTTGCATGCACACGGCTTCGCCCTTGTAGATCTCCGCCGCGTCACGGTGGTGTGCTATTTGTGTGGTTGCCATTGTGGTGGAGGAATGTCCGGGAAGGGACAACGTCGGAATATTTGTAAGGTTAATTTGATTGGGATAAGAACATTGTAAGGTTGAGGACGTGTTTTGTGTTGTGGGGCCAATGACACTTTGTGATTAAGTTAGTTAGTTAGTTAGTTAGTTAGGCCGAGGTGAGATAGAGGGTTATATTTTTTTATTTTTTTTTTTGTGTTCATTTCTTATACATTATTAATACGGAATATTTTACACTAGCAACCAATTAGAAATTACAGAAAATAATTTATCATTACTTTTTTGTCTTAAAATAACCGCAGTTTTAATTTTTTAAAATAATTTCAAAACTGGACGATATTTTTCTATTAAAATATTATCTTCTTTTTAAGTTATCCTTAAGTTAATTGTTCTCTAGTTATGCATTTAGTGAAAAAGAGTATTATTTTAGTAAAATTGACAGTGTTAATTATGTGAAATACCTTAGAGTATAGTAGTTGTAAGAGGAGGGACTAATAAAATATATATTTTTAATTTTTTTTCCTTTGAAGTTGAAAATGGCAATGATTACTGAGTGAAATGATTACTTAATAATAAAGCACTTTCGAACTCTAACCTGGATATTGATATATTTATAGTTAAAACCATTTTATAAATATAATTTTTTGACTGAAAAAAAATATTATAATACTTTGTTTCTATTCATAATTTATTATAATGTATTTTTGCTATTACAAATTTGTCTGTAATTAATTAGAAGTAATATTCAGTTATTAAAATATGATTTCTTTTCAGGATTTACTATGTTGCCCCATCCATTAGTATCAACGATTTTTTTTCTCCCTCTTTCGAAAGTTCTTTGCCCCCTTTCAAAATAATTTTTCTTCCCCTTCCTTTGAAAATTTTTCTCAACCTGCTCTACGAATTTTCCTCCTCCAATTTTTCATCACTAATCTTCAATTTACAATGATAACTATAGTTTAGTTTCCATTTTTTCTCGCAGTTTTTTTTTTTCTATTCATTTGGTCTTGTATATTTACACTTTGAACTTTGGGCTGTGGCCATAATGATTCTTGGTGGAAAATTTAGTAGTTGGAATTTTTTGAAGAAATTACTAAAATAAATAAATTATAGAAAAATATAAAATTACGTAAGTTGTACTTAGAAACCACAATTTTATTTTGAAAAAACCCTATATGTGAAGCACGATTTTAATTTCTTACTAAAATCATGCTTAGTATATATGATTTTTATTTTTTTTTTCTTTTATAGTGAATTCGAACTTAATAAACACAATTCGAGTAAAAAAAATTATATAAACAAAATCATGTATATTAAGTACAATTTCTGTGTTGTAAAAAATAAAAAGTTAAAATGATACTTGTATAACAAGACAAACTCATACTTGCAAATCACGACTTATTAACTTTATACTTTGTCTATTTTAATAATCTTTTTTAGACATTAGGTAAAATTTTGTTTTTTTTTTATTTTTGTTGGTACCTTGTATTGCGCTCAAGAATAGACCGAATTATTTTCGTGTAGTTATAATAAGAAACAGTAGAAAAATAAATAAGAGGATACAATCAATTGGCACCTAACCTAACATTATGAAAAGTTGGTTGACCTAAAACTAATCATGTTGCATTTTAAATTATAATCATGGTTTTCGTTTAATATATATAATATATGTATCCCATGAGCTTCACTACGTCTTCTTATAATATTATTTATGACATTTCTGTTTCCTTTTTGATATTTCCCTTTCTTCGTCTTAATTTATAATAATAGCTCTGCAAATGCATCATGAGCTGTAAGAACATTTAATTTTAATAAATGGCATTATTTAAACACTTAAAAAAATTATCTGCCCATCAAATTGGAAGGATTGAAAGTACAGCTAAACCAGAATTTTAATTTTTCATTTTTTTTACATTATTAGGTAGCGCAGCCTTTTATAATGCATATCTTCCTTCTTCGTTTTCTTGCTTCAGGTAGAAAAAGTTTGGAAGGAGTGAGTGGTAAGTTTATTCGAGAATTTCCAACTTTTTTTCTTCCAAGCAACCTTGGGATTACCATCTTACGAATATTTAAGAAACAAATCATTCTCATTATGATTACATTATTCTTCCCACAACTTTAAACAATGACGTGCGTAATCCAATGATTAAAAAAATTGAGCACAAACACATAAATGCTACAAAAGAGAAGAACAGAGGAAACATTCCTGCTAGCTTCTAACAGGTTGTCAGCTTTTCTCTTTAATCAAAAGAATTGCTCTTTATATATTATATAAACAAAAGAATTGTTCTTTCTTACTATCTTTCTTTCTTTGTTTTTTTTTTTTTTTTTTTTACCTCATAATGGGGTCCTTAATCATTTGATGATTCCCCCCACATTATCGCAAGATACTTCTGGCACTTGCTGCAACAACTTCCATTCACATACAACAAATCAGGGTGTGCCCTTTTGGTTCTTCCGGAACTCGACACTTTCTTAAGAGTGGTCCCATCACTGCTCTTCAGATTGTGTCTGTACTCCACCGCCACCTGTTCAAAAACTTCCACCTCAAACATGTTTATCTTCACCTTCGGCTTCATCTTATCTCTCACAAATGCAAAGGGTAATTGGTCTCTCGGGTTAAATGCCTCCAACTCGTTGAATATAAGGCATGAGAAGAGGTTGCTACCAAGTCCATGTCTCCTCAATATCAAAGCACTATCTGGGACATCTGTCATAAATAATTCAAAGAGGATACCATAAATGGAACCAGTTTGGTTGCAATTTCTTTTCTCATTATCTAATACTACTACTGTTTAAAAAAAGTTTTTATGAGATTGGATTAAACATTTCATATGCAAATACATTGAAATGACAAGGAACAATCCCTTATTATAGGTATAGGCCTGCTAGGTATGATAAACATACCATATGCACAATGATAATAGACAAGCCAACTGCAAACAGAAGTGATTTAGCCAAAGGACAAAATTAGGTACAAAACCAGCAACTCCATGTGAGTCTCGCTCATCGATATTTTTTAAAAAAATGAACTACAATTGTTAACAATACGTTATGTGTAACAAAAAAATGAACCACTTAGATAAGTTAAATGGCATGATCCAATACTCTTGTGACACATTTCACGGCGTACAAACTTAAGGAGCATGATTTTTGTGACTGGTTATCTACTTTCATTATGGAAATTTAATGCTACTTTTCGTCCTACTTGAATCAGAAATCTTGTTACATCAACAAATTGAAATGTTAGGCTGTTTCCTTGTGATGAAAAAGAAACCTAATAAAGTAGCAGAATAGACCTGTAAATGTGTGCCAGCGCCTCAACATTAATTTCATAAAAAGGATTTGGTTAAGGAGTGAACTACCCCACATGGGGAAGAAAAGTTCCTAAAGCCTTCACCAGTAAAAGAGGTTTCAGGGTTAAGGGGCTATTCTGTACTTAATGGTCAACGGCGGTGGAAAAGTTCTCACGTCCCTTAAATAATAAACGATGTCACACACTTCCAGATTGGAACTCATTAAATTAAAGTGTATTTGATAGTCAAAAAGTATGTGGTATAGAACCTTCTCTAAGGTTCTTGATATAATACCCTTAAATATGATTAATGAATTTGAATTAACTTCCTCTGGCAACTAACTTTTGCAAGCTTAATCTATCTAATCAAGTTTCAAGATCCACTGTTTCATGTCTTCAACACACATTAAGATTCAATACACTTACTGATATGATGAACATTGTTTCATTTCTAAGGTTCTTGATATAATGTAACAATTGTAATAATTTGTTAGTAAAAAATGTTGTCAATTTTGTGTTACGAAAGCACAAAATTCAAAGAAAGAAATTAATATTAGAACATGTCCAATTACCTGACTCATAAGGCTGTTTTTTTGGAGTCCATGGTTGCATTCCATTTTCACAGTATGTCTCCATTTGCATCTTGAGGGCATTGACATCCAGCCATTTCTTCCATCTTGCAGTTGCCATTGCTTCTTCCATGGTATGAACATAAAAAGGGTGCTTTGATATAGCCATGTCTACATCATCAGATATAACAAGTGAATGAATCAACAACAACGGATCAACCATCAGTTGCATCTTTGCATCTATCCAAATGCTGAATTGGGAATTTGGGAATAGCCTATGGACTAAATACTTTGGTATAACCCCGTTCATTGCTGGGTTCTGATACAAATTCTCTTTATCAACCTTCACAATCCTCCACACACCTATATTGTATTCTGTTGAATTTATTGAAATCAATCCGTGATGTTCAAGACCTTTGAGAGTGAAATCGTCTACAAACATAAAAAAACACACTTCATGCAATGTGCTGGACCCAAGGCCCTTTGGTTGGCGGATTTTATCATGATCATTGAAGATTGCTGAAACCACAACCACACTGTCACACTGTTCCATCGCAATTCTATCTACATCGAGAGAAGAAGGCATATGACATAAGCAAATTAGTACGAAATATCAAACCAAAGATTAACACTTGAAAATGAAGAATTTAACTCTTATAAACTGTATTTGCAATCTAATGTAAGTAATCTCCGCCAACAAAAGTTTTACTTTTCCAATCTATGAATCTCAGTGGCAAGTTATAAACCAATCAAAAGTTGATGATTGAATATTTCTAGGGTGAATTAAGATCCGACCATTGAATTCATGTGCAACTGACCATAATCACTGACTGGAAACTTCTTCAGAAATCCGCAAAGAACTTCGGTGTTATGATTTTGATGATCAAAATAGGAAAACCTGGCAAGGGCGCTGAGATTCCCACCGAAAGTATCAGCATTGCCCTGCACATACCGCAGAGCCCCTGAATAAGGCCGGTTGGTCTCGCGTAAACTCTTGATCTCCTTCACAACATCCGAGTAATCTGAATCCAGAACGCGCGACCCATTAGCAAAAAGTGATCATCTTGATGGCTTAATCGAGATAAAAAGCCGTGATAAGATCACGGGTGGGTAATAGGTACCTGAGAAAAAAACAGGGGAGGAGCATGTGGAACGGGTGGTTGGAACAGCGTATTTGTGTTCTCCGTAGGAAGAGGGGTAAGAGAAGAGGGAATTCTGAAGAGGATCCAAAGGGGAGGATCGGAAGAAGCAATTGGAGTGAGAGAGAGTGGTGTAGAGAGCAAGGAAAAGAGTGGTGAAGAGATAGAGCAGAGAGAAACAGAGGAGCTTGGAGTAGAGGATGAGAGGCTTAGTCGTGGTTATTAGCCTCCCCATCATGAAAAAGTGATCTTCTTTGGGGATTTCTCTTCCATGGGTTCAGTTGGTTCCACTTTGTTTTGCGAAAATTGATGATGTTGTTGTTGTTGCTGCATGATCATGATCGTGACCCTCGCGGCGGTTATTTGTCATCTTCACCAATGTTAATTTTGTTCATGTCTAGGTGGGCCTCCTTCTGATAATACCAGGTTGGAAGTAGGTTAAGATAAATCCACTATTACATTTTTATCAATTAAACTCTTTCCTTAATCAAAAGATTAAATTTGGTAGCCATGACTTACTAAAAATGGTTAAGTTCTCCACCCATGTTTTTTTTTATTATTTAATAAAACCAGTAATACTCGTGTGAAATTAAGAATCGAATAAATTTAAACGAATTTTTTCTGTATTTTTAATCCGGTGTGGTGCATTTATATTATGTTTTGAAAAACAAAATGAAAGATATTCTCATAATCGATTCAGCTGCTTTAGGATGAGATACGGTTAGAGATATATCGTACAATTATAAACTATATTATTTATTAGTAGTATATTTCGTTAATTTAATAATATTTTAGGTAATTAGATATCGAAATCAGTTATGCAGTTGTTTAAAAACTGATTTTTTACCAAAATATATTATATTTTAAGTGAAATTTATATTTAAAAATCAATTTGATATAGTACGTAAATTCTCATTTTATTTTTTCAAATACTACAAAATTATTGATAATAAAATAATGTATGTATAATAAAATTATTCTCATTTTATTATATAATTCACAATATTGAGAATATATAATTCACAATATTATTATTGTGAATATTGAGAATATTATTATTGATAATACTGTGAATACATTGTTGATAATATTGTGATTAAACCCTAAAATCACATAAAAAAAATTTCTCTTTAACTAAATCGTCATTTATTATTTTTCTCCCATCTCCTTCTCTTTACGGCCAAATGCAACATTAACGATGAACTAAGCTATTCAACCATACTAACTTAAAACCAACATAATTTTTCCTATTCCTCCCTTACGATGAAAAACAAATATTTTCAAAATTTGATTGTTTAATTTTTTTATTTTAGTTTTTACGATGCAAGAAGAATTTTTTAAAGGAAATATTTTAATTTAATTTGATTCCTAAATACTTTATTTTAACAGTCTGCTGACACATACACTCATGACAAGTCAATAAATACATAATATTAATAATTCAGGTATCCGTTATACAAATGAATTAAAAAATTACTAGATGAGCCTAATCATTTAGTAATCATCTCATTAATCTATATATGATATGTAAATGAACACCATTTAATTATTTTACCCTGAATTTACAAGCTTGAGGTTTCTGTTAAAAAGAAAGCTTCAATACATGTCACTTGATGATAAGAACATGCACCATCTCACTCTCAAACAAATCAATGTGATTATGTTGTTACCATCTCTTTTGGGTCTGAATCTCCTAAGTGCCACTTCCATGCTCAAATTAATAGAAATTACAGTACAGTAATAATAAGGTATACATTTTTGTAGTTTTAAAAACAAATGTAACAAACATATATATATAATTAAATTGGGAAGTTGATTTTGCTCCTTTTTTCTGTAACCTTTCGTGTAGCATTTTGAAGTCGAAGCACATGATGTTTAAACTTATCAAAATCGATTTGCATTCCAGGACCGAAAGCTGGGTCTCGCACTACAACGAATTCATCCCAATGTTCTTTAGCCTTCTCCGTGTTCCCAAGCAATGAGTATATAATTGCCTGTAAAATAATTTCAAGACAATTTCACATAATTAATTCATGCACTTTTATGTTTATGTTTATATTGATGCAACAAAATGAGAAAAATATAATATTTTACTATAATTAATAAAACATATGTTTTATCTAAAAAGATTTATAATTTTATAATTTATGTTGAAGATAAGTCTTCAATAATTTATATAAATAAATACAAATATCACTTTACATAAACAGATATTATAAAGTTGTGTTAAAATTTATTTTTTAAAAATTTTATTAGATTTTATTATCGAATTATTCTTAAATATATTATTTTAAATACGAGTTGAATAATTTCTATGTGAGAAATATAAGTATAAACTTTATTTTATAAACTAATTTTGTTAGGTAAAAAAAATAGGTTACTTAAGTTAATAATTAATTTTAATCATTTTAGTTAGAAAGCTTTGACACCATTAGAAAAATGTTGGCAAAGGTATGGTATATGTACCTTGTAGAGTGGGCGTCGTGCATCTTTGAGCGATTCATCTGCCAAACATTCGCATTGCAAGGCACCTTCTAAATCTGAAGTTCCTCCCTGCCATTAACACGTTCAAGAATTCTTGTCAAAGAATTTTCTTAACGAAAAATGTTAAATAAAACTGAAATTTGATACCTTGTAGATGAGCACTTCTACTAATAACATTTCAAACTCGTATGCTTCATGTGGTTTCTGCTTTTCATTAGCCTCTTTCAGTGCTGGTCTAAGTATTTTCTCTGCATAATCTTCCACTTCCCACGTCTCCAAGTCTCTTACTTTTTGCTTCAATGCATCATATATAACACACTCTTAATTGCTTCACATATACCAAAAACTAGTTCTGATTTGTTTAAAGATAAATAATAAAGCAAAAAAAGAAACATTAAATAGTGACACTTCCCACCGTTAATCTGGAACATGAAGAAGCAGGTAAAATATATTAGTGTATCAAACCTGAAGAATCATTAAATCAGGTAAATCCTTTTGAAGTTCCCTAATAAGAGCATGGGCACTGTCTAATGCTGATGGCTGTTCATACTGTTCTGTCATCAATCTATCCAACGCTGGATACCCACTATGGAGTTCTCTAACGATGAAGGACCTGGTAGCGTGAAATCTATTAGGCCCGGTCTTGGGCTTGGGCTTGGGCCTGGTCCTTCTAAGTAGCACAAAAATCAAAAGAGAAAAACAGCCAAGGATTACATAAGATATTGCTTTCGTGGCATTTTCCTCGTACTTAGAACTCAAATATGAAACAAAATTTTTAAGATCTTCACAGCTACTTTGAGCAAGAGAAAAGTTACAAAACTTTTCTAGCAGCGCGTTCATACTCGAGCACTGTTCCTTTTACTCCACGAAAGAGAATGAGAGTGTATTTTTTCAGATGAATGTTTTTCTAAGAGCCAAAGTGAAAGCAATATAAATAGTGCTACATGGCTTGTGAAATGTCATCAAGTACTGTGATTCTATGCTTGACATATAGGTCAAGAAATGAATGTCTTATTAAAGAAAACCCTTGTTCTAAGTAAAAGATATATGCTCTGCTCAAGAACAAAAAGTAAAAGATATGGAAGCTGCTCATAGATCATTAGTAATGGAAGCATCAGAAACTGATATATCCTTCTCCATGAATAATGTATGATGTGCAACCACTCTAGATTTCAAAATACTTCTTCTAAAATAAAGAGTAATTTTGATACAACTAAAAATTACATGACTATGTTATGTTATAAGAATGACCAAACTATTTCTCATTTTTGTCAATGATTAATTTGCTTAAAGAAAAAACCCATTGACCACTTATAAGGTCTCTCTTATATGCTTTCATCCATAAAACCTAAATATGAGACGTTCTTTCAAAAAGCTATAGTTTAAGTAAAAGGTATATGACATTTGAATAAAAAAATTACATAACAAAATAACTTCATCCTAAAAGAAATTAAATGCATTTATAAAAACGACATTTACCATCTAAACGAAAAAAAATATAATAAATTGATAAACTTTTAAGAAAGAGATCTTTGAATTATCTAATCTATATTTAATTTTGAGTTTCTTTTAATTCCATTGTGTATTTAAATCTTTACTCGGTCTAATGAAACCCTTTTTTTTTTTGTACCACTATCTCCCAAACATTTGAATTCATCTAATATTTTTTAAGAGAAACTATCTATATTTTATTGGCTCCATAAATTTATTTAAAATCAGATAAAGCTTGCTTTCCCATATTAAATTGGGCCCAAAAAAGCCTGTTAAAAAGAACTTGGGTTTTAAAAGTCAAACTCCGTTTGCAATACCAGCAAGCTTGCGTTTTTGTGCAAACGACCTGGGTTCCGTACAAACAATTCTTTTCGGCCCAATTAACTAAAGTATTGTCCAAGCCAACCTTTTTGTTGACATTAACATCTTTAGGTTTTTTCAGCACCCCCATTATTACTATTGCACCTCCACACTAGCAGATCATGCCTGCCGTCCCTCACTGTTCATGCCACCACTACACCGTTCTCCACTTCACTGAGAGGAAGAAGAAGAGGAAAAAGCTCATTTTGGAAGTCATATACGTATTCATGTCTTGCAGAAAACTTATCCCAAAATTTTGTTCGAAAAGTCCTAATCCAAAATTTTGTTTCATGTCATATACTAATTTATGAAATTAGTATGATTTCATTCATTTCACTAATAATATTAAAATTTTAAATTTGTATTAACAATCTTATTTTAAAAATAAAAACATAATGTTGGTTTGAAGTCATATTCTCAAAACTATAACTTTAATATTTATTGATTTAAAATTAAACAGCGATGGTTAACAATCGTTCTTAATTAGTAATGGATTTTTAGCAGCGTTTACTTTTTTTCACAGAATCAAACCAACAAATGATGAGATACAATTCAGCTTTGGTCACACTATTTTTCAATTTACCCATTTAAAAACTACTTTTGATAAATATTTTTTTTATTGTTTTTTATTAAGTTATAGAATTGTGGACATAGAAGTATTGTGTTAATAACAAAAGGGGGTAAAATTATGTCTAGATATCTTTGAATAAAATTATTTGATTTGTCAAATTGTTTTTAAAGATAACAATACATACTTCAATCTTCTTAATAAAACTTATGTATGCTTGGTGAATACAAAATCTATTGAATTTATGGGTAAATTTTTCTGAAAAAAAAAAAATCCTCTGGTATGATGTATGCATCTGTGCAAGAAGTGATATGTTAAGATTGAACTGCAAATTATGATGAACAATTGAAATAAATAAGAAGAATGTAAAGTTTTAGGGTTAAAGAAGATTTGGCAAATAAATTTGATATTGATCTTTTATCACAGGCATTGTGATGTGCATGAAGTCCCCCCAAGGGACCATTTGAGGTTTCCACTGATAGAACTGTTTGCAAATTCAAAAGTAATGTCACTGTTAACCTTTTTGAGATCTCTTACCCAAAATACCTCCAACCAAAAGATACCTCTATCTCCAAACACTGGATTTCTTACCCAATATATCTCTTCATTAGTTCGTACTTATGAATCATATGAATCAAAAGAAGGACACACGGTAATTTAAAATGTCTGTCAAATTATGCTGATATATATTTTTTTATAACCACTGATTTTTAATAGAACTACAGATCCTTCTTTCTAATGGATAATTTATCGAAATCTTTAACTCGTACGTAAAATAATATATTAAAAATAGTTCAATAATAACAGGTCTAACAATTTTTAAAAAATAATTTAGGATACTATTTGAAAAAGTAATTTTTAAATCTATCTTAATCTTAAAACTGACTTTTTTTCGTTCTTTTATTTATTCATTTATAAATGATTGAAAGTTTTTACCACTATTTATTAATTATAAAATGCATTTCGAAGTGTCGAAATTTAAAATAGTTGAGTTTAAGTATAAAACATTATCTACATTTAAAGATAGAATGTTGTAGTTGATTTAAAAGAAAAACTCAGAAGCTCATTTAGGTTAATTGATAATGGGTTTTACATGAGTTTACTTATACCTGATTAGTGTTCTAAAGCTGTTGAAAAAGTGAAGAGTGAAAATGTGGGTAAAAAAAGGAAGGTTTTGAAATGAGACAGATATATTGCGCGTGATATATGGTGTTTGGGGGTGGATGTAGAAATGAGTGTGTGGGCACTTCACAACTGGTAGTAGTAGTAGTACAGAGGAAGGCTTTTTCGAAAAGCGATGGAGAATCGAATCCGAGTGAGTACAGCGATGGGTAGCATATATGGTTTGAAAAATTGAACTTAGGGAGGAAGAAAGTGTGTGGGCATAGGGTGAGGAAAGGAAATGAAGCAGTGTAAACCGTTTATTAAGGATGACATGGCCACCGAGAAAAGCAAAAAAGAAATAAAAATGTGTCGTAGTAGTGATGAATATGATTTATGTGAGTTGGAGGCAGGGAGGACCAAAGCATATATGTATTTAGTTTGGTACGTATGGCCCGTGAGTTAAAAAAATGGTGAGATAGAGATGGAAGTAGTTAAGTTGAGAATGCGTGTGAGGCTAAAGGGATGAGGTGTCAGGAGGTGAGAGGGGGACTGTGTGGAGAGAATGGGAAAATGCAGCACGTGGGTGGGGAATTTCTACCCCAAGAAAAGCAAGGGAATGTGAAAGTGATTGAGAGAGAGGCCACCCATCAAAAACTCTGTAGTAGTAGTAGTAGTCTTGTACTGTGTGGAATGGGTCAGAATTAATGTGTTGTAATAACAACTGCACCTTCCTCTGCTTCTCAATAAGGGCCGTCAAATGCCCAACAACATGTACATGCTTCCCTTTCCTGTCGGATAACAGGTCCCACACCTCACTATTTTATCAACCTTTTCTCCCTTCCTCAACTTCACACCCTTAATGCTCCATATAATACACAACATTTTCTTATATTCAAAAACAGACAATAATTATTGTTACATATGGTTGTTTGAAGAGGTTTATCCTTAGTTAATGATGTGATGAAGTGAAATAAAAGGAGATATAATTGGAGGTGTGTAAAGTAAGAAGGAAGTCATAAAGGCGACTTAAACTGCCATTTTCTCTTGGTGATTGCAATAGAGAGTGTTTCTTAGGAATCCCATCAATCCATTCAGTGTCCTTCGTCAGTTTGTCCACTACACCACATTTTCTTTGCACTAATTAGAACCTTCTTTGTTCGTGTAAGTTAGGTGATGCTGTCAGCCAATGGTAACTCCTATTGGCGTGGCCCTAGTGCATTTCACTCCTTTCTTTTCCTCCATCCACCACACACACCTTTTTCCAATCCTTAAAAAAAATGGATTATTGAGTTTAATAATATATAGGTGAGAAGTAAAATTATGAAACAGATAGGAAGTAGTGACACACTGGAACACATCTCACTCAATTGAGACTGCAGCAAAGAGATGTCACAATCAGTCAATCGCGCAGAGACCACTCACTCCATATGCATTTCTCAACTTTATAGCTTGCCATTACCATATTAGCATTCCCATCTGCAACACACGTCTGTTTTCTTTTCTTTCCCTTCCCTAGAAATTTTGGATATGCATTACTTCAACAACTCTCCTCTTTCTGTCTTCATAAATATAAATATTGGCAGTAAAAGGTTCACATAAAGCTAAACTCATCATGAGAACAGTAACCATATCTCAATTATTGAACACACATTTCCTTTCTCATGCTAAATCTTCCTCACCAATTATTAGTCTAGTAACTAGTTATCCCTACTTGGAATAAATTCCACTTCCATTCTCATCGAGACCAAACGTAACCATAACACTATTTATTCTTCACACACCATCAATTCATGCCTATTTTTATAAACACTCTCACTCTCCCCATCCTTATCCATCACACTCTTTCCAAAATTATCTCCATCCCATCCCAAATTTTTTACAACTTATTATCTCTGCCCTTATCCACAACACTCAACTTTATCTTAAAATCTGAATTCATAAATAATTTCATCATCTTGTAGCTAAACTATCACTAAGCAAAATGCGCTAAATTTGAACAGGAAAAAAAAAAAAAGTGTTGGTCGTAAATTAAAGTACTATGAATTAGGCATGAAAAGTGGAAGTGTGGTGGAGAATGTAGTCGTAGTGTTTTATGAGTTACATGAAACGTATTTAGTTTTGGCAAGCATTGATAGAAATGGTTGATGCCGAAACTCGAAAGGTCTTAATCTAAATCCGCACGGGCAAAATAGGTATGCTGTTCAAACGGGAAAGCACTACAGTAAGCCTATCTTTGATGGTGCTTCTTCATAAGTTTTGTTTCGATTACCGACTCTGAAAGGAAGGAAGTCAAAAATAAAAAGAAAAAGAAAACACGAGTCAATGTTGAGATCATTTTATTCATTTATTATTTGATATTTTTAATATTATCTCACTAATTATTATCATAATAAAAAATACTCGTAATTAATTATAAAAAATTAAGTAAAAGTTTTTAACGTTGAGATAATTTACAATTTAATATTATATATCTTTTAATTAATATAATAAAAACAAAACATTCATAATTATGGAGTTAATTTACATCTTAAACTATAGAGAGAGAAAAATAAAACAATTAATTGTGTATATAATATAAGAATCGAATCAAATATCAATTTGAATGTAATTTCTTATTTTATGTTTTATTTGGATGAATATATGAATTTTAGTAGATTCGAGATAGTAGATTTAAAAATATTTAAAAAAATAAATTGAGTTGTTTAATTTAAAAAAATAAAAAATTTGTAAGTGATATGATAGATATAATTAATATTTTAATTTTTTTTAATTATAAAAATATAAAATGATAAATTTACTCTTATCTTTACATATAAAAAATATTTTTATTTTTGAAACACTATAAATATTCGAAGACATCTTCTAAATATAAAACTATAATTGAATTTCGAACTTCAAATAAAATAATATCTGAAATAGTATCTTCCTAACAAAATTTAAACATTAACATCATGTATACGAATAGGAATCGATTGATTAGTTACTTTTCTGTGTAGATCGGGGTCTTACATCTCCTGTGGGTTCATATTTTTTTAAAAAAAAATTATTGTTTTTCTTTATAAAATAAAGGAGAAAGTTGGGTTTGACAGCAAATGAAAACCCTTTTTATCTTTCTTACTAGAATCTGTTCTTAATCACGGAATACAGATACAATTTAAACCGACATCAATTAAATGAAGTACTCAATTAGGATTTTTATTAAAGTAAAAGATAAATAAAACTCTTAAGTCTTGTATCACATTGAAAGATCACAGAAAAATATATTATAAACTCAAAATAATTCATAAAAAGTTAGTATTCGATATTTAATATATAAATATTAATTATTCTATATGTAAGTTGATGAATTTAAAAAAAAAATGTAACAGATACTTTAGAAGTGGTTTAAATATTAACTTTTTTTGAAAATGTTTTAAGTAGTTTAACGAATGATGCACTTAGAAGAAGTATCATTATCGAGAGTGATTGTGATATTCCTTAAAGCTTTTCAATACGTCTCCCAACCAAGATCACTCAAGTTGGTCTTCTTTGACCAACCAAAATCTTCTTCCAGCACGGTAGAAGAGCTAAGCATGGGACAAGTACTGAAGCTTTACGTAAAACAATAAATAGTCTGCACAAAACCAGGGGCTAGTCCATTGCCTCCACTATTTAACACCCCACCAATGATGTCATTAGATTTTCTATTAAAAAATTAGGGGATCACCTATTGGTTGCTAAAAAATAAATAGAAAGTATGTATCATACACTATGAGTCTGTCTGAATTAAATTCAACCATTCGGTTTAGATTCACACATTTTTATCATTCTTTAAATTGTCTAAAAATATTTCATTTAATTGAAAGAACAAGAGAAAGAAAGGTAAAGAAAATTTTAACTATGATAAGGTATTAAAGTATAAGTTTAAATTTTGTATTTGGTAGAAATGACAAAGTTGAACGATACATATAAAGAAGAAGACTCACAAATATAAGGTATTAAGATTTTGGATTGAAGACAGTGTCATTCTCTATTATGTTAGCTCATGTTTCATTCTTGTGAGATCTCTCCAAAGTTTTCTTTTTTGAATTCTTCCAACAAATATATCAGAGTCGATGGTTCGTCTTTGTCATAAGATAGATGATTCAGTTTGAGTGTGAGTCTAAATCCCACATTTGATAGAAATGAGAAAGTTGAACAACATATAAGAAAGAAGACTCACAAATCCAACGCCTTAAGGTTTTGCGTTGAAAGTAACGTCATTCCCTTTCATATTAACTTATATTTCATTCATTATTGTGAGATCTCCTCAAATTTATTACTTGTCATTCAAACTTGTTGAATTTACTTATTCCTTTTCCGATGTCTTTTATTTATACTTCAGTTCTCTAGTTCCTACTTCATTATCTTCACATTTTCTTTTAAATGATAACATGTTTCATAATAAACTTTTCAAGTCCTTGTTGTTCCAACAATTTAATAAAGGATCATTATATTGAAATGGGAAATAAAATTTACAATTTTCTTATAAAATCTTTCGTTCATTTCATTTTAGAATGAACGGCCTACAATATAATTTTGACATTCACAAATAAATTAGAGATTTCACAAATAAAATAAATAGTAAAATGTTGAAAGAACTACCATTATATTAACATTTGGACGATTTGCCTTCTCATCCTATTTGGTTATTTTTGTGGCCCCAGACGAGTATACCCTCGCAAGATAAATATTTTGTGCTTAATATTATTTGTCGAAAAATATATATCTTAAACTAAATTATTATTATATATATATATATATATATATATATATATATATATATTTTTTT
>Ga0209700_105412_pt1 | contig 21566 bp, 10 predicted proteins | sample SiratroredBW_FD_187528 | JGI IMG/M metagenome (GOLD analysis project Ga0209700, IMG submission 187528) | Root nodule microbial communities of legume samples collected from California, USA - Siratro red BW (SPAdes) (version 2) | ecosystem: Host-associated > Plants > Roots > Nodule | place: USA... | reverse complement strand
TTTTTTTTTATATTATATATATATATATATATATATATATATATATATATATATATATATATATATATATATATAATATTATAATATGCTAACAGTGGAGATTAAAAATTACATCTATTTCATCTCTGAGTTGCTTTGAAGAAGACAGTGGTGTCTGTTGCAGAAAGTGAATATTAAGGTTGCAGGTTAAATGGTGTGTGCCGTGAACTTCTCTTTTGAATTTCTTTTAATCTATTTTTGTTATTCATTTACATAATTTTTGATTTGTGTGTTGAACTTTAACATTCTGCATCCCAATTAGATCTTTAACTTACCTTCTTTCCACCTGGATAGGCTCTGATGGTGTTTTTAATCTCATTTTTTTAAGGTGCAGGGTTACATTAAGATAATTGAGTTGTAAGAAAAATTTATGGAGGTGCAGGAAGAAGCCGTCTATGATATGTCTAAGGGTCGATTTTAGCCTCCTTTTTTTCTTTTTTTCTTTTTTTTTTTTTTTTTTTTTTTTTTTTTTTTTTTTTTTTTTTTTGTTTGATGTAGGTCATGCATTTCGGTAAGGGATTCACCCACGGCACGGAAGAAAGGTAGGAAATTTTCGTAACAATTAGTTACTTTACCTAACGATTAGGTAATTAGGTACTGTTTTAAACTTATAAATATATCATTTTGCATCACTTTTTCTTCTCTCCACACTACCTTTTTCGTCTTCCTTCTTTCTCTGGGCCAACAATTCCTCTATCGTGACAGAGGAAAAGCTATGAAGTACAATACAGCAGTAATTGCGAGCGATTCTAATTGCGAGTGCAATTGGGAGTGTATTCCCCTTCTGGGCAAAGTGATACCTGCGTTGAGTCGGGAGAAGTGTGATTCCCACTGCCTTCATTCACGTCTTACTTATGCTTTTGAGAATCTGACTTCACCTGGCATCTATGGGATTTTCCCTTCACTGCACTGTCATGGAAACTCTCGTCGTCGATACTCTCTGATCATTAGAATCTCAATTCTTTGAAGGCATGGGACTTGGAGGCAGTATATCTCAAGTACTCAGGTACTCTATCATTCATGAATCTTCTTTATTGATTCAATATGAAAAAAAAGTATATATACGTGTGTCTAAGAATCTTAGATAAAAGATTTGTATACAGTTGATGTGAAACAAATAACTAAAATTGGTTACGATTATATAAACGTTAGGATTATATAAACTTGTTCTGTTTGTTTTATCCGATACTAGTTAATGGTTGCTTTCTAACTTGTTTTTTTATTAGATTAACAAATAGCTCTTTATCTAAGAAGTCATTCATCATTTATACCTACGGAGTCCTATAGGTATGGATCATATGAAGAATCTGACTTTCACCGTGTAAATATTCAAATTAATATAATTTTTACAACAAATATTGAGTAACTTTTTTTTTTATTAATTTAATTTTACTATGAAGCGCGTGGATGATATTTCTTATAGGTCAAAAAAATGGTTTAGATGTATAACTTTGATGAACTATTATTAGCCACCACACATTCTTTGTAATGTTAATAGTTACATATGACATGACACAACTAGTGGTTTGTTAGTTCGTCTTCATACATTTCTATGAGAAATAGTTTACCTCTGCACCTATAAAATAATTTCAAAACAATATGCTAGATTATGTTTTATATTTTTATTAGTAAAATTGAAGAAAAAGTAGATGAATAATCATGATTATGCTATAAAAAAGTATAGTTAATCTACTAAGTTATGTCTTGTGTCTGGAACTTTGTGTTTATGTTTGAGAATTTCATGCTTCAACTTGAGTGAAAAAAGGATAAATGGTGAAAGCAAATGACGTTTGAAGTGAATTGTTGTAGGCAAATTTCAAGAGAGTATCTGTTATAGTGATGGGATTGTTCTTTGCCTTGACCACTCTAGTGGAGATTGGAATTGGCATTGGAATCACAAATGTTTACAATATGAAATTATTAAACAATTAAAAACCTTTGAAATTAGGAATCTATGAATTGAGAATTGAGATTGTCAATATGAAGAAGTGATGAATACATGTGATATGACTCGATGGTGAAGAAGCTAGGAGAAGGAGTGATCATCGGAACAGGCCGTCAAAATGGCCATGCGTTGCTTGGGCGTGAAGAAGCTCGTGGCCTGCCTCTTTCTCCATATCGCCAGTCTGAGTGTGTATTTCGTCGGAATGGTGTTTCTGAAAATAAGTAGCAGTATAAGTATCGACCATGAGAGTTCCTATGGCAGTGCATAAAGCAAGATGAAGTCAGATTCTCAAAAGCATCGGCAATGCGAAGTCAGATTCTCAAAGACATCGCACAGCAAAAGCCTTTATGACGAAGAAAATATGCTTCTCCAAACTCGTTATCACTTTGCCCAGAAGGGGAATACACACCCCAATTGCACTCACAATTAGAATCGATGCCAAAGTTGTTGTCTTGTATCTCATAGCTTTCCCTCTGTCACAATTTGTGGAGATCAAGTGCAAGAACAAAAGAACATTCTTTTGCTTTTAGTCATATTAACAGACGATGTAGGATGTAGGATCTTCGAAACAACTTTTCACAATGAGAATTTAATATGAATATTTATGAATGGTCCAAACAATGATTCATTTATATTGTTTTTATGTCATGATCATTGATACTTAATGTGGCCTCAATTATTGTTACAATCTAGATGTGCCACTAATTTATCGCACCAATATGGTGGGGGGCAACCCCTTGCCACTATAGGGTGTGTGTCCTTTGCAGATCAAATAGCATTTGGAGTAGGGGATGTAACATGCTACCTGTAAATTACGGAAAGAACTTCCAAATAGAGATATTAGGGCACTCTATTGTTGGGATTTCAATTTTCAAAATGTGAAATCTACAATGATGTTAGTAGTGAAAAATGATTAAGAAGACTTGGATTTAAAAAAGTGATGATTGATAATTGATGATTCCTAACTAGGAAACTTGTACTTGATTTTTCTGCTAGTATTCATTTGTATATGTTGTCTAAGACATCTATGAGTTTCTTTCATGAATCATCAGTCGTTAATTTTGAGTAATTATTATAGTTATTTTGAGAATTTATATTGATATGGTATACATTATATAAAAATTTAAAAACAAGGGTTATCCTTCTATAGCATTTTTGGGACTGGCCATGATGATGTATACAGCAGCAATTGTGGTTGGGGACTGCATTTGAAAACGATGAGCTAGTGAAATGTTTGTGCCTTAACATGAAGGTTACAGGTTCAAATCATTGTAACAACTTTGCTGCTATCTAGGATAGGCGTGTGTTCATTCCCTACACCTTATTCATCAAGTATGCTGAAAAATCTATATACCTGAACTTGTTTTGGTGTCTTATGGAAGGCCTTGCTAATGTTCTTTCATATTTTAGCAAAAGGTAGGCAAATTTAAGATGATAGGAATAGAATCTCTTTCCCCATTGTAATTAGTATACTCTAAATCTAATCCTTGAGTGCAGATTTTTGGTTTGCCAGTAAATGCATGCATCTTCTTTATGTATTTCCAATGTGAGTGAACATGCTTTATTCCTCTCTATGTAGATCAACTTTGTGCTTCTCATTAGTTGCCCAGGGAAGGTGAGACTGACAAAATGGTATTCGCCTTACCCTCAGAAAGAGCGAAGTAAGGTAACCAATGAATTCTTTCTTCATCCTTTTTCGTTATTTATATATCATAGTACTTGCAACTTATTAAAATCTTCATCATTTCGTAACGTATGTGTAAAATTGTTACATCTTGAGCAGAGTATATACATTTTTACCTCAAATACTATTTTCGTTTCCATATTACGTATATAATGATGGTGTTAACATGGCTATTGCATGTTGATCATATTGCATTCCGCAAAGTAATTATCCTTGCATTGTGAATTTACATGTAATTTATATTGTGAAAGGTAATCCTTGAGCTCAGTGGAATGATTCTTGCCTGTTCTCCCAAGCAAAGTAATTTTGTAGAATGGCGAGGACATAAAGTTGTCTATAAAAGGTACAATAATAGAGAGAGTATCTTTTTGTCATTATTTCAACTTGTTTTCTGGGCACCTTTTTGTGTATTATGTTAATTAACTGAGTCTGAATATCTGGTGCAGGTATGCTAGTCTTTTTTTTTTTTTTTTGTTTTTTTTTTTTTTTTTTTTTTTTTTTTTTTTTTTTTTTTTGCATGTCTATTGATCAAGATGACAATGAATTGGAAATCTTGGAAATAATCCATCATTTTGTCGAGATTCTTGACCGCTATTTTGGCAGTGTGAGTTCTCATAAGCTTTGACATATGGGACACTACTTGATTTACTTCAGTGATTATCTGATTGCTCTAATAAGGTTTTGTAATGATTGTTTCATGTTTTGCAGGTGTGTGAACTGGACTTAATATTCAACTTTCACAAGGTTTGTATGTGGTCATAACATCTTCATAAGTTAAAAAGTAGCTTCTTGTTCACCTTTCGTATATTACCTTTAGAAATTGTTCCAACCTTAAGTTTGTTTAACGGATGGAGTAATTTTCAAATATTAATGATTTTCATAATGAGATATCAGTTCATTTAGTTAGTCACTGTAATGTTACAATCTATTTTATTCAATTACATTTCCAATAAAAAAATGCACATAAATATCTATCAACAGCGTATGCATGGCAATAAGATTTATTAGGAGCATAATATGATATGTAAAGGTAACACACCAATAAAAACTAATAACAATACCTTTCTATCATATATCATATTTAATTTGAAGAAACATAAATTAAAACAATATTTTTAACTTATTTATAAAATTATCATAAATAATATAAAACAATGAATTTTGGTCCCCATTTCACTATATACCTTGGAAGTTGTTTATAGATTATCTGATTTTGATTCTTAAGTATTGTGGGACTTTATGAGCTTACTGGAATAAGCACCTTAGCTGAGGCTAAAGGGCAAGAGTGATATAAACTCTCCTACAACACTAATGTTTAACTAGCCTTAACAATTGATTTTTTATTTTAATTTTATTGTATGAAGTGCTTGTTTGTTTTTGTGAAATGAGACCGTTCTGATGTGTGGTTTGTGTTTTGTTTTTGCATTAAGAAAGACATACTATGAAATTCTAATAGTTGGTGAGCTTCAAGAGTCCAACAAGAAAATAGTTGCTCGATTGATAGCAGCATAGGTATGGAACAAATTTTCTCTTTTCTTATCAGTTGGTTTGAATGAGATGAAAGAGGAGAAAGAGGAAGGAAAGAGAAAGAAAGGGAAAAGGTGCGGTGGGGTGGTTTGGTTTGATAGGAAAGAGAGTGAAGAAAGGCATGGAAATTGGGAATGGAGCACAACGTAATCCATTAAGTTGTGTATATGTTATTAAAACACTCAATAATTGATTTTGACGTTTATATTTTTCAATTTTTTCATAATAAATATATAAAATAATATTATTAATAACAAATAAATAATAAAAATCAAATAAAATTTGTCATCATATTTCTCTGTTTTCTTCAATCATACCACCTGTATTTCTTATTTCTTCAATCTACTTGACCGAGCATAAGTATTTTATTGAGAAGTCTTTTTCTCAATGTTATGTTGAATGCATTTTTCAACAATACTGTCTTTTAGGATTCACTGATGGAGACTGCAAAGGAGGAAGCCAGTTCAGGAAGTAATATAATTGCACAAGCCACCAAGTGAGAAGAGGAAATGTTGTAGTTTCCTACTCATTTACTCTGTTGATGTCCCATTTTACTAATACCAAGTTTCCTTTCTTGAAGTTGGCCTTCTGATATCATATATTTGTATGTTGAACTACATTGTATTACATGTGGTGACTTTGTATGTTGGCTTTTGAGATTTAAATTCAATAGCATGTATGTTAATATCGATACTTCTTTCTTCCATTTTGTAATACATTGTTTGCTATAGGGAGCTTATTAGGATGGTAGTTGTTGAAAAACAAGTTATAACTGTATCGGAAAGGGGTTAATTGAATTTTTAGTGGGTATTATTTTCACCAATTGTGGATAAGAAACTATCTAAAATGATGAAGCACCAATATCTGAATTTGTTTTGTGTAAACGTATGTGATATATCTTTGATATTGATGCTCTTTGATACTTCATTGTATGGATAAAATATCTAAATGTACGAAGCATATATACTTTAATACTTTTTTTTATATTTATTTAGCATATCCAATGCTGATATTTCACTGATATAATACTTTTTTATATTTAATTATCGTATCCAATGCCGATATTTCAATGATATGCATTGTTGGAGTGCGCACATATTTCAATTGTTAAACTAGAGAATTCAAAAAGAATTCAAAATGTTAAAAAGAATATCACCTGTTGAAATGCATTTGCGTAGAAAGAAAGGATTATGTTTTATTTGTGATGAACAATTTTGTCTCTTGGTGGATCTCAAAATCATCTCATTCGCTTGTGGTTAGATTCTGAGTTTGTTAAGTTAAACAACACCACCATTCTCATAGTCAAAAAGTACACATTAAAATGATGGTATAAAATATGTTGAATGAGAGTATTATCATCCCTAGCACTAACTCATTCTCTTCACGTATAATCCTTGTAAAGAAGAAGGATAGAACATGGACGTCCTTTTCCTTGAATATCAGGCTTTTAATGCAATAACAATTAAGGATAGTTTGCCTATTCTTATGGTAGATGAACTCATTAATGAGTTTTTCGGAGCTAAGTTTTTTTCCGTGATGGACCAAAGATAAAGTTACTATCAAATCTTGGTTAAGGATTAGAATAGACATAAAACAACTGCAAAACTCAGGAGGGTCTTTATGAATGGCTTGTCAAGATATTTAGATTGACTAACACACTACCACGTTTCAAAGTCTCATAAATGAAGTATTTCGAGCTTATTAAAAAAGTTGTTTAGAGCTTCGTCTTTTCTACGATGGACCAAAAATCAAGCTACCATCAATCTATGTGAAGGAGGAGGATAGAAAAAATATCTTTAGAACTTATAAGGGTCTTTATGAATGACTTCTCATGATATTTGGATTGACTAACACAATATCATGTTTCAAAGTCTCATGAATAAAATATTTGGAGTCTATTAAAGAAGTTTGTCCTTATTTTCTATGATGATATTTTAGTATAGAGATTTCTTCCTGCACTACCATAATTTGAAAAGTACCTAAATATTCTTATAAAATTTGTATTTCAAATTATACAATTCGAAATATAATTTCTTGTATTCTAGATTGTATAATATGTTTTTATTTCGGATTACATAATTCAAAAATATAAAAAAATTATATTTTAAATTTTATGATCCAGAATACGAGAAGGTAAAGAGAGGTGAGACCCAAAAGATAAAAAAAATGAAAATAGTAAAATGATATTTTTACTCCCATATGGAGATGCAAGAAGGAAGTATCAAGGTGTAGGAAGAGTCAGTCTTTAGTGTATAGTTCCTTGTGTCAATATATTCACAATATTTGGAGACTATTTGCTATTTGCTAGATTATCCGAATGTTCTTTTGGCAACTAGGTCCAACAGTATTTGGGTCATGGTCTATAATAAAGGTGTAGTAATGGACAATGACAAATTACAATAACTCTGAAATAATTAAGACAATTTTTGGGACTGATAAGATATTACAAAAGATTTATTAAGGCTTTGTGTCTATACTATTTTATTAAAGAAAGACAACTTATGGGATATACAAATTGTTGTAACTTTTTAAGCCTTGAAAACAACTATTGAGAAGGATCTCGTGTTGGCTAACAGGTTTTTCAAGACATTTATCTTGGAAATTGGTCCTCTAAATCAGGTACGGGTGTTGTACTAAGTCAAAATGGTCATCCTATTACTTTTTTTTCAAAAAATTTGGTGCAAAGTAAATAGGCTTACACAAGAAAGTTTCATGCCATTACAGAAATGGTTGCCATAAGTTTAAGCATTATTTACTGGGACATCATTTCATAATTAAAATAAATTACAAAAGTTTGCATGATCCCATGGATTAATATTGTTGCTGATTGTCTCTCAAGATCATTTTATATGGCGTTATCTAAACCACAAATACAAATGGTACTCTTACTCAAAGAAGCATGGCTAACATATTTGGATTTAAAAAAGGATTTTGAAAGCTAGTATGCAAAAGCAATCTCCTTTACCCCAATATTCTTCTCAGGATGGTCTTCTGTTGTGGAAAGGTAGATTAATGTTCCTTGCTAATCATTCGTTCGTGCAACAGATGTTGCACAAATTTCATAATTCCTTTTTGGGAGGTCATTTAGGCTATAGCTAGGATCACTTCTCAGTTTTATTGCCATAACATGCATGGTACTATAAACACAATATATTCAAAATTGTTTGATATGTAAATATGCTAAGATTTCCAATACTCTTCCCTCCTAATTGCTTCAACCCTTACCTATACCAAATCAAATTTAAGAAGATTTTTTCTCATGAACTTCAGAACAAGACTTCCTTCTTCTCATGGTTATACAATAATTATGATAGTCAATGATATATTGTCTAAGTAAGTACACTTTACTACACTCAAATTTGACTACAACAACAAATAAGTAGTTCAATGCTATGTGAATATGGTTTCCAAGCTACATGGTTTTTCTAAAACCATTATTTTTTGGAGACAAGATTTCACTAGTCAATTTTGACAGCATCTATTCAAATTAAGTGGCATTACTTTTAGTATGTTCATTGGATAATTGGAGGCTTTGAACAAATGCTTGGAGTTGTATTTGTGGTGTTTTACCTTAGTTAATAAAAAAACGTAGGTTAAGTTTCTACCACAGAAAGAATCTTGGTATAACACTTTTTATCAAATCAATAGTGGAGATCCTTTAAAAGTGGTATATGGTCGAGATTCTCCCCAAATTGAAAAGTATAATCATGACCCTCAAGATGTGGTTGTTTTTCAGGAATAACTATTAAAACGAGATTTTATTTTGTCAAACTTAAAAGCATAATCTTAATTAGAAAAAGTACACAATGAAGAAAATAGAAAAAGAGTCCAGGTTGACTTTAATGTGGGTGATAAGGTATTGGTGAAGTTACTTACATACAACACTCTCTCGCTTTGAGACAAAATTAGAAGTTGAACTTTAAATATTTTTTAAAAATATGTTGACACGCTCACCTCACAATATTAATTTTTTTGACACATAAGAGTGTCAAATGAATATATTGACACATAAGAATGACAAAATATCATTACTTAAAGTAAATGCAACCGATATTGGACAAAAGGGAGAAAAAAAACCTAGCCTTTTTATGTGGGGGAGTTTATGGGTCTAGGTTTTTTCAACGAGGAAATAACTTTTTTTCATTTAATGTTGTTATTTTCCTTTTTTTTAACAACTTGTATTTTCAAACTAGCACACCGAATTTGTTTTCTTTTTACCATAACGGAATTCTCACACTTTTTATTATATTATGAGATGATAAATATACTAAGAGAAAATTATTAAATAATAATTAATTTAAAAATCAAAATAATTAATCATTATATTAATTAATTTAGGGACTAAAAATAATCATTACACAAAAATCATTAAACAATAACTAGTTTAAAAATAATTAATTTAAAGACTCAAAATAATTAGTCACTATATTAATTAATTTAAACATCATTTTATAATCTAAAATTTTATTACTATAATTAAATACTATATTTTTAATATTTAATAATAATAAAAAATAATTATTTATTCAAAAATATTTTTTAATTTTTTATTAAGATGTAATTAGAAATCAATTTTACAGGTCACTTTTATTATATTTTAGAAATTAATTTTTAGTTACTAAAAGTAATAAAATTAAAAATCAATTTTTGATTTTTAATTATAATATTGTTATATATTTAAAATTTTAGTCACTATTATCTAAATTTAAATACTAATTTTAGAGTGAATAAATTTTATAAAATTAATTCTTAATTCTTAATTTGTAAAATATTTTAAATTAATATCAACCGATTACTACTTTATTAATTTTATGATAATATTAAGATAGTTAATATTAATTTAAAAATTAAAATTTTAAATTAATATTTTAATTTTATTTAAATATAAATTTAAATTAATAATAATAATTTCAAAATATTATTTAAATTAAAAATTTTATTAACTAATTTGATGATACTTCTGAGAGGAGGAAGTAATTAACACTCTATTGTCTTCGGATTCTCTCGATGAAGGTTACGCAACACTCTAGTGCCATCATCGCAAACTCTAACTCCATCTACAAGATTTAGCGACTCCATCGCCTCCACCAGCACCTTCTGCACACGGAATCCAGATAGGTTTTTGCAATTTCTCATAAACCTATTTGATAACCATCTCTTATTGTTGAATAAACATTACTTATTATTCTATGTTTGTTTGTTTTTTTGCCTATTTTGATGAATGACTTTATTTTTCAATCCTTTCATAAATGTTGCATCCACTATTTCCATGACATTATATCTTGTTGATTTGGAAATTTGTTGATTTGGTATACTCCGGAGAAATCTATGACAAAATAGGAATGTAGGACAATCACTATATTCCATTTAAATGGTCAAAATTATACAAAAAAGTATAACATAATTTAAAGGTACAAAATAGGTAATACAATCAAAATAATTAACTAAATATATTAATTGGCCTAATACAAGAGATTAGAAAGAATGTAAAAAAGTTTACTTGTTAATTAAGTTAGATACCATTTTAGAATCTAATGGTATAAGTCACTAAAACCTTGGTAGCTAATGTTAGATATCAATTATCTTGACTTAGTTGGTCATTAAATTCAATCATTACTTTTATTTTGTAGTTATTTGGCTACCGAAATCTAATTTAGTGACTATTTTGGTCACAATTAGCAATCATTTTATTTGGTAGCTAAAAATTGTCTCTAAATAGCTTTTTTCCTTATAGTGTTTAAGGAGATCTTGCACTTGCTATTTCAGGTGGTGATTGGTAGTGAGCAAGCTTGAATGGTTACATGTCATTCCTTTGAAAAGATGGATAATAGAAATGTATTGATTTAACATCACTTAGGCAGAGTCAAAACACCCTTTGGGACCAATAGTCGTTAACAACTTCACACCATATGGAAACTCCCAACACCTCAGATATGGTTGTTCCTCATGTTAACATGCCAATATGAGTTCGAATTAGCATATGTCATCGTCAGGTGATCTACTCGGGTAATTGGGTGCTCATTGACATGGGACATTATCCTAGGAAGGTTGCGATGACATGACCTGGGTATTGAAGTCGGTCGCGGAGTTCCTTGAGAAGTTTGGCCCACTAAAGCTGAAGTCTTTGAAAGAGGAGTCGTCGACTTTGAGGAAGGCATTGTTTGCTCACTTTGACTCTTAGCGGTAGGAGAAACCTTCAAAGGTGCCACTTCAATAGGTGTTCTTTCAACCCCTAGACTCCCAACAATAGGGCTATCTAGTGGAATAATTGTTGGTATTAGTGAAGATGAGCTCTCCCCGACTTTTTTCTTCTCAGTAGGATTTTGAAAGCTTGAGGTTAAGTTTTGTTTGATGCTTGGAGCTTCAACCTCATCACGTAACTTCTTGTAAGCAAAGGTTTTCCCCATAATTTCTGTTAAACAAATAAAGAATGGTTCAGGAAGATAGGAATCAATCCATGTAAAACAGTATAACAAATCAACCTTACCCAAAAATAAGGCAGCAGGTCCTCAACAAGATTGCCGAGAAGCGCTTTGATGCTTATTGGGAGAGGAAGACATCATATTATGTCAACATCTAATCTTTCCTCGACCGTAAGAAGACAATCAACCATAGATTTGATATTTATGGGAATTTTTCAGTACAATGGAAATCTGGGACGAAAGTTCTCACAAACGAAAAGGTGCTTCTTCTTGTCCCTAGGTGCACATTTAAGTTCAAAAATTTTTGTTTTGAAATATTTGTAAGATGATTGATATAAGGTGAAGAGAGGTCTATATTGGGCTCCATTTAACGACACCTATATCTAATTGATGACAAAGAATTTGAAAAGATTTCAGGAAAGCCCAACTATTAGGATGAAGTTGGCTTCGAGCCATATTCATAAAGATAAGCATCTAGGCTTGAAAGTTGAAAAGAGGAAATGTAATATCTAATTCTTTAAATAAAAAAAAGATAAACAAAAGGTAAAATTCTCGGAATCTAGTTTTTTATTCAAGAACACTCTATCGGAAGTGCTACAAGGTTTGGCAGAGGTGTACTCAACGACAAATGCATGACAAATAAAGTAGGTGGAAATAAACTCTTTTACTTTCTATTTTTTGGTAAACTAGGACAAGTGAAGAGCCACCTCACCATCCATCCATGAGTACTCAGGTTCCATGATAGCAGGATATTGCCAATTTCTAAACTTTTTGGGAGGTTGGGGCACTTTTTTTAGAGTAACTTTTCACTTTCTCAAAGGTTTGGCTGTGGCAGGTGTAACATCCTGACTACTATATAAATATTTGTTATTTAATTAGAATTTGTGAGCACTTTTTTTTGAAAAACAAACTTTTTGTAGAAAAAATATAACTCATGATATCATTTCACAATATACATGTATGTTGACGTTTCATGCCTTTTATAAATATTCATAATATATTACAAATGACATATAAGTTTACACCAATAAGTGTTCTAGATTAGAATATAGAACTATCTATCTTATATATTCTAAGACATTAGAACTAGGTTCTTCATAAGTCAATCGTCAAGAAAATCTTTTAAAGATTCTTTCCTAACAACTCTTGCTAAGCAAATTCTGCTTTTACTCGTACAACAGACATATATTAAAGAGAAATGTGAAAGGAGTGAGGTCCTTATAAGCCTTAAATATTATTTTTAATAAACCTTACAAACAATGCAAACAATGGGGGTCTATAATCACAACCATAAACAATGGGGCATATAAATTGACCTAAAACCTTAAGAATTACTCTCATTTTATCAGACATATGGATCCATACACCACTTTTGATGATCCAACCTAAACATCAAAAATTATTTAAGAAGTGATTAGGTAGTTGAGTATATATCATCAAAACATTGGTACAATCATAGTTATTTTCTCATGAAATCTGGCCATTTGCCAAGATATATATATATATATATATATATATATATATATATATATATATATATATATATATATATACTACCTAATCTTGACGATGCTGAGAATGTATCAGATAGTACCAAGTTTGGCTTGTGAAATATCCTAGTCTAGGGCGCTATTCTAAACTATCCAGATATTCACCTACTTGAAATACTTCCTTAGACCCCACCCAATCCCTGCCTTTCATCCTGTTGTGACAAAACTATGACTTCCTAACAACAGACACTCAGATATTAACCTGGTTTCAACTTTGAAACCTAGAACTCTTTCACAACAAACATAGTCATTACATTTTCAACAATCACATAAGACAATGTTCATCAGGTTATGTCATATATATCTCAATTCATAAATCGTACACAACATTTAAATAAATACAACTAATAAATAATAACACAATATACAAGTAACTTCTTTTATTCAAATCCATCAAAGATATATACTTTTACTTTATATTTATTCATATAAAAAAATTATATTTAAATTATTACAAAATAGAGTAACTTAATAATTAAAGCAATAACTTTAAATAAATATAATTTCGATAAAATTGGAGATAACTTAAATAAAATAAACAGAACTAGTGTGTAATTGGAGATAAAATAAATAAATAGATAAAAACATGACCAATATGAAACTAGAGATAAAATAAATGAAATAAATAAAATAAATAGAACCAGTGTGCTGGAGATAAAATAAATAAAATAAAAAGGACCAATGCAAAATTGGAGAATAAGAAATAAAACAAATAGGACCAGTGCGAAACTAGAGATAAAATAAATAGGACCAGTGCGAAACTAGAGATAAAATAAATAGGACCAGTGCGAAACTAGAGATAAAATAAATAGGACTAGTGCATAACTGAAGATAAAATAATTTAAATAAAAAAGACTGATGTGTAACTAAAGATAAAATAAATAGGACCAGTGGGAAACTGGAGATAAAAGAAATAAAACAAGTATGAAATTGGAGATAAAATAATAAAATAAACAAGAGCGCTACGAAACTCGAGATAACATAATTAGGACCAGTGCATAACTGGAACATTGATAAGACTAGACACGGTTAAATCATATGGTAACAAAAATATAAGTAACTTTAGATGTTTCACAGAGTCATGGGATATGAAAGAGTGAGTAGCACCTGAATCATATAGTACATTGACGAGGTGACCATTTATGATGCATTTACCTTGGATTAGGTCTTTGGATTGAATAACTTAAGTACCATTCATGGTGAAAACCCTTCAAATTTTCTTTAGGTCTTCCAATCTGATTCTTTTCTTCGTTGTTACTCCCTCCAATACCTTATTCCTTATTTAACTCTCTACATTCATTCCGTTAATGACTCAATTTTCCACAATTGAAGCAAGTTACAGTCTTTGTGGGGCAATTCCTTAATAGATGGGGTCTTCCACACTGGAAACATTTGATAGGGTTGGTTATACCCAAAGTATTGGCAGGGGAGGAATGGTTCTGCCTTGAAAAGTTCCAAGAAGTTTGGCAAGGGCATTGGTAAGGTTTCTTATTGTTGAATGCATTTCTCTTATTAGTGGCCCTCCTTGCCTCTACTGAGCCTGTCTTGCCTTAGTATCATCATCATAAATCCTGCAACGGTTTACAAGAGTAGAGAATGAGGAAATCTCCAAGTAACTAACTGTCTGTTTAATGTTATGAAAACAGGGACAAAATTTTGACAACTCATCAAATTTTTTCCAATATTCTCCTACAAACATTGTTCCTTGATGAAAGTTAAGAAATTCAACTTTCTTCCTCCTCTGAAGGTCTTTTAGAAAATATTTCTCCATAAACTTTTGTTTAAAGACTTCCCAAGTAATTTATCTTCCTTCATCTTCCAATTATTGCTTGGTAAATCTCCACTAGTTTTCAGTTTCTTCAACAAGAATAAAGACAACAAATGTGACTCTATTTGCATCAACACATAACATTACAATGAAAATTTTCTCGATTTCTGTTATTCATGATTGAACACCATTAGGATTAAAACCTCCCTTAAAATTTTGTGGATTGTTTTTGCAAAAGGTTTCTAATCCTTGATTTTCTGTGGGTTCAACATTTTGTTTTTGGTTTATACTTTTCAAGACAATTGTCATTATTTCCAACAACTCATATGTAATGTTTGATCTGTTGTCCGTATTTTCCTGAAAGAATGAACAATTATCTTAGTTTTTGCTAGATTTTTCTTCTGAGTTTCATTGTTCAAAATTTCTTCTTACTATAGGTGTTAATTCTAGGTTGCGACTTATTTTTAGTCTTGAAACTAGACTTACATCAATATTTCCATGCAAAGGAAACCTAACAAACCCACTACCGCATGTCATTCTAAGGACGAACTGCTCTGATGCACTAAATGTAATAACCCAACTACTATATAAATATTTTTTATTTAATTATAATTTGTGAGTATTTTTTTGTAAAATAAAGTTTTCGTAGAGAAAATATAACTCATGATATCATTTCACAAATATAAATGTATGTCGACGTTTCACGCCTTTGTAAATATTCATAATATATTAGAAATGACAAATAAGTTTACATCAACAAGAGTTCTACATCATAATATAGAACTATCTAATTTATATATTCTAAGACATTAAAACTAGGTTCTTCATAAGTCAATTATCTAGAAAGTATTCTAAAGATTCTTTCATGACAATTCTTAATGAGCAAATTTTACTTCTACTTGTACAACAAGCACATATGAAAGAAAAATATGAAAGGAATGAGGTCTTTATAAGTCTTAAATATTAATCTTAATAAAGCTTACCAACAATACAAATAATGGAGGCCTATAACCACAACCACAAACAATGAGGCATATAACTTGACCTAAAACTACAAGAATTACTCTCATTTTATCGGACATATAGATTCATATACCACTTTTGATGATCAAACTTGAACATCAAAAATTATTTGAGAAGTGATTAGGTAGTTGAATATATCTTATCAAAATATTGATACAATCATAGTTATTTTTTTGAGAATTCTAACCACCTGTCAACAAAAATAAGAATACTATTTTTATCAAACTTTGAACAATGAAAACGTTCATCAACTCTCATGAAAATAAGAATAAAATTTTGATAATTGATCAAAATTTTGTGCATATTCTCATACAGACATTGTTCCTTGACGAAGGTTAAGACATTTAACTTCCTTCCTCCTCATAAGGTCTTTTAAAAAATATTTTTTCAAAAACTTTTATTTAAAGACTTCCCAAGTAATTTTTCTCCCTTCATATTCTAATTATTATTTAATAAATCTCCACCATATTTCAGTTTCTTAAACATGCATAAAAAAACAAATTAGAACAATGGGAGCGTTCCCATTATAAGACTAATTAAGCGTATAGAGGTATTTTAAAAGGATACTATTTCATTTTGTGTAACTAAATTAAGGCTTTTAGAGTGGTTTGATAGAAATATTTATGTCTTCTGTTGTCTAAGTTTTCTTATGCAGTTCTTACTATAAAAATATCGTTGAATTGATAAAATTTAATTTTCATATAAAAGTAGTTGATGGTACAACATTTAATAAAAGATATACTAATAAATCAAATTACAATAGTGTAATTTTTACTAAATGTTAAATCATATAATAATTATATAAAATTAAATTCTCATTATAATTATTATTACTTATTATTGCAGTATATTTTAAAAAATATATATATATATATATATATATATATATATATATATGTAAAAATAAATACTACACTGTATAATTTGATATTTTTATATATGTTCTTCATTGTACAAGCTAATGCAAATATGGACAGCTGTTAGTTCTCTAACACACGTGTCATTTTATGTGCTACAATTCTGCCACTGTAATCTCCACCGTAACCGCTCTTGTTTGCTTCAACAACACGCGTCCTGTGTACGGATCTCATTGTATTTCCTCTTGCTCAGTGATAACAACAAAAAAGTTCAATTATAAGAAAGAAAAAAAAGAGGGAATTAAAGTAGTGATTATGGGTTCTGAAACTTTTGTTGAAGTGATATTAGCAATCCTGCTACCTCCCGTTGGTGTTTTCCTCCGTTATGGCTGTGGTGTATTCACTCTCTTGCTCTCTCTCTGCTTCTTCCTTTTTTCTATGAATTGTGTTTCTATTAATTATTTTTTCATATTTGGGATTTGGTGTTGTTGGTGCGATTGATTTGATTTTATGTAATTTTCTTTCTGGTACAATGCAGGTGGAGTTCTGGATAGATCTAGTGCTGACGATGCTGGGATACTTACCCGGAATTGTATATGCCATTTATGTATTGGTTGCATGATATGAATATTATTTTTCTTTTATTCATAATATATCTGCCTTTGCTTTTTATAATATGCCTTTCTACCTTTCATTTTCTGTTTCCGACTTCTTGAGATAGATACACGAGTAATTCGGAGAGATCGTATAATTTACTTTAATTTCACGTATCTTAAATTAAACATTTGGGTATCATTTGAAAGTGTTGAATCTAAATTCATATAATTTACTTTAATTTCACGTATCTTAAATTAAACATTTGGGTATCATTTGAAAGTGTTGAATCTAAATTCATATAATTTACTTTAATTTCACGTATCTTAGATTAAACATTTGGGTATCATTTGAAAGTGTTGAATCTAAATTCAAGTTGTCCAGATCGGGTGCTGAATTTGGAAGAGGAGAGGTTTTGTTTAATAAGTTTATTATTTAATATATTCAATTGAAATGAAAACTGAAAACTAGTTAATCCACTGAACTAAGCAAATATGTTCTCCAGGTTTTTATAATTTTGTCTTAATTTTATTTAAACAGTAGTAAATTAAGTAATATACTTAGATTTATTAATCGAGTAGCAAATTAAGTGATGTACTTCATGAATGGTTAGATTTATTAAACAAAATTTTCTTTTGTTATAAGATCTACGTAAACGTAAGAGCATCCAAATATGTTCAGTTTTCAGTTCGAAAACATGTATACAAGTTTTTTCGTTTGACGTGGTTTTGATGTCCACATGGGAAGTTTTTCCGAGAGGGGGAGAGAAACCTCGCATTCATTTTGCTTACCCAATGGGATGTAACACGACGCGTCTCTTTGCGAGGTGATACCAGAAAGATTGAGAGAGACCAAGAAATTTATATAAAAAATTGAACAGAAAATATGTGGATATAAAACATAATAGGAATAGATTAACTTTTAAATAAGTTTGAAATATGGGAGAATTCTCACGTTCCTGTCTAGATCATCTTTGTGTTGATGGAGTTTGGAATGCGTTTTGCTTCTGAGTTTGTTCCTGTGGTGGGTTATTTCTATTGTGATCATCTTTGTTTTCGTGGATTGCGGCGGATTGCTCCATGGTGATGTCCAGTGGGTTGCGTCGGTTTTAAATGTGTTGGCATGGTTTCAAGATTGTGTTAAAGTTTGGAAGTTGTTCTAGGTTGGTTTTTGGGTTCTTTTTGCGTGTTTACTATGGCAGTACAAGTTCTTCTCTTGCAGGCTTCTAAATATCTACGGCAGCATAGGTTCTTCTCTTGCATGATGAAAAGCTTTATGTGCAAGCTTTAAATACGAAAACGATTCTTTGATAAAAGTCTTTTTCAATTACGTAAACAACAGTGACGTTTGTCATTTTGGCATATGAAAAACATGTGGACGACTTTATTATTTTGGCATATGAAGAAAGCACGGCGAAATAAAATGAAAAAAATAAAAAAAATGAAAAAGGCTGTGCGAAATCAAATGCAGGATAGGATTGAAATTTTGGGAATTGCGAGCTTGGGTTTCAAATTGATCCTTGTGTGCTGAAGATGAGCCTCGACTTCATTTTCGGTTGAGTGGTTCTGTTTTTGCTGTCGGTGGTCGGTTCTTGCTCCGTGGTGGTACGATATTCGCTGGCAGTGGTTTGTTTTAAGAATTTTTGCGTTGGATTGAGGGCTTCTTGTTTGTTTCGGTGAGTCTCCTTTCATATGCGTATTTTTGTTTGATTTTAGGGTTAGTTTGAAAATAGTTTGAAAACGTTTTGATGGGTAGTGTGTGTAGCAAGAACCCATTTGCGTGTATTTGAGGTACTTTTATGTGTTGGAATTTGACCTTTTCTTAGTTGACGTAGTGAAGTCTGTTTCCTAGTTTTTAGTTTTAGTGGAGTCTATTTCCTAATTTCTAGCTTGCTTATGTTATTTTATTTATATTTCCTGTAAGGCTATATAATGCCATGGTCTTTGATTTAATAAAGTATCACTTTCAGTTTTATATTTCACATTTGGTATCAGAGCAAGAATCTGTGTGAGAAAGTGATCGAGAGAGATGTCTGAGTGAGAAAGTGATCGAGAGAGATGTTTGAGAAATCTGAAAAATTTGTGCAGCCGGCCATCCCAAAATTTGATGGCCATTACGATTTTTGGTCCATGACGATGGAGAATTTTCTGAGAAGCAGAGAATTGTGGAGCCTGGTGGAAGATGGGATTCCGGAGATATCGATCGAAACAACATAGGCGAGTGAGGTGCAAAGTAAATCTGTAGAAGAGGCGAAGTTGAAGGATTTGAAGACCAAGAATTTCTTGTTCCAGTCCATTGACAGAGAGATTCTGGAAACTATTCTTGACAAAGGTACCTCTAAGGCGATCTGGGAATCCATGAAACAGAAGTATCAAGGCTCTACAAAGGTGAAAAGGGCGCAATTGCAAGCTTTGAGAAGGGAGTTCGAATTGCTGACCATGAAAGAAGGAGAGAAGATTGACACTTTCCTAGGAAGAACATTGACGATGGTGAACAAGATGAAGATGAATGGTGAATCAATGAAGCAGAGCACGATCGTGAGCAAAATTCTCAGATCACTAACCTCGAAATTCAACTATGTGGTATGTTCGATTGAGGAATCGAATGATCTGAGCACGATGAGTATCGATGAATTACATGGTAGTCTACTTGTCCATGAGCAGCGATTGAATGGATATGTGCAAGAAGAGCTGGCACTAAAAGTGTATCAAGATGAAAGACCCAGTAGAGGAAGAGGTCGCGGAATGTTCCGAGGAGGACGCGGTAGAGGAAGAAGAAGAAATGCGGTAGATCGTGCCGTTATCGAGTGCTACAAATGTCACCAGTTAGGACACTATCAGAACGAGTGTCCCGAATGGGAGAAGAAGGCAAATTATGCTGAACTAGAAGAAGAAGAAGAAGAGCTGCTCTTGATGTCTTATCTAGAGAAACATCGGGCAAATAGAGAAGAAGTTTGGTTCCTTGATTCCGGGTGCAGCAATCATATAACCGGATGCAAAGACTGGTTTTCGATTTGGAAGAAGGTTTCAATCAATCTGTGAAACTTGGAAATGACACAAGCATGTCGGTGATGGGAAAAGGAAGCGTGAAAATACAAGTTAACGGCGCCACCCAAGTCATAACTGAAGTTTATTATATCCCGGAGCTCAAGAACAATTTACTAAGCCTTGGACAATTGCAGGAGAAAGGCTTGGCAATTTTGATTCGTGATGGAACCTGCAAAGTATATCATCCCAAGAAAGGTGCAATCATGGAGACTAATATGAGTGGAAACAAGATGTTTTTTCTTCTAACATCCAAATTGCAGAAAAACACGATGTGCTTAAAGACAGAAGAGGTGATCGAGAAGAAGACGAATTTGTGGCATCGCCGTTTTGGGCATTTAAACCAAGAAGCTCTAAAACAACTTGCACAAAAGAAGATGATTATTGGGCTACCGATGCTGAAGTCCACGAAGGAGATATGTGCGGTGTGTCTGACTGGAAAACAACACAGAGTATCAATGTCAAAAAGGAGCTTCTGGCGTGCATCGAGACAGCTGCAGCTGGTGCACTCGGATATATGTGGTCCGATTACACCAATTTCGCACAGCGGAAAGCGGTACATTTTAACTTTCATTGATGATTTCACTAGAAAAACTTGGGTTTATTTTCTCCATGAAAAATCAGAGGCACTCATCACCTTCAAGGCTTTCAAAGCAAGTGTTGAAAAGGAGATTGGAACCTTCATCACTTGCCTGAGGACAGACCGGGGAGGGGAATTCACGTCTAATGATTTTGGAGAGTTTTGTAAAACTCATGGTATCACCCGGCAATTGACGGCTGCATTTACGCCACAACAGAACGGAGTGGCAGAGAGGAAGAATAGAACAATAATGAATGTTGTACGATCTATGCTGAGTAAGAGTCAAGTCCCAAAGGAGTTTTGGTCTGAAGCTACAAGATGGAGTGTGCACATCCAGAATCGATCTCCAACAGCAGCCTTAGAAGACATGACACCTGAGAAAGCTTGGAGCGGTTCAAAACCTGAGGTGGAGTATTTTCGTGTCTTTGGGTGCATAGCATATGCACACATACCTGATCAGAAGAGGAGAAAACTAGATGACAAAAGCAAGAAATGTGTTTTTCTCGGAGTCAGTGAGGAATCGAAAGCATGGA
>Ga0209700_105407_pt1 | contig 21574 bp, 10 predicted proteins | sample SiratroredBW_FD_187528 | JGI IMG/M metagenome (GOLD analysis project Ga0209700, IMG submission 187528) | Root nodule microbial communities of legume samples collected from California, USA - Siratro red BW (SPAdes) (version 2) | ecosystem: Host-associated > Plants > Roots > Nodule | place: USA... | reverse complement strand
TTTTTTAACTGTAAAAAAAAAAAAAAAACTAAATCAGAGTATATTTTAATAGAAGATGAAAAATTTATTTAAGTAAAAACTACACTCTTACATATGATTAGATTGAAGAGTTCAATCAATTAATAAACAAACATGTTTTAATTGATTATTTTAAGAAATTTATATTTTTAATGTAGATTTTTTTCATATATGATTGATCAATATATCAAAGTTTCGTCATCAACTAATCTCGATAACTGGAAATTAAACAAAATATAAAGGATAATTATTATTTAAGATTGAACTTTCAATATATACAATTTAATCTCATATTCAACACATTAATCACTTGTATTCTCTCCTTACTAATGAATTTCACTTATTGTTTAAACTTATGTTATAAGATTTATATTTAACTAGTTTCATATTAGTTATAGAAGTTACGACTTATGACATTTTTAAATAAAAATTGAATTTTATAAATTTATGTGTATTTTTTAAAATTTTGTTATCAATATTACTTTGTAAATTATATTATTATATTAAAAAATAAAATAGTAGTATTTCATTGAAATCAGCTCCACTCTAATTAAAGTTCGAACTCATAGTAAAGCTAATAAAAACTTATATATATTACTTATATTTTAGGTCAATTCAATCTCATCTTAATATTAAGGTTACTCCTAATCTAACTTGTACAACAATCTATTATATAAATGAGTTAAAATCTAAAAATTAAATTGAATAAAGAGTAGATCAGACACAATCTAGTTAAACTCAACAGGTCCTTTACTCATCCCTACAAACTGTTTAATCAAAAAGTTATGTTGAAAAAATTTCTTGAAAGACAACGTTTAAAAGTGTTAAAATATATTTGCAATATAATAATTTGAGAATTATCAATGCTATTAGGCCATCCTGTAAAAACAGACACATTATGTGAGTACACTTAGCTGTTATGTCTAGTATCTGGTGTTAAGATCGAACAATTTGTAATTAATATTTTTATAAGGGTTGAAGTTCTTTACTTGTGTTTCCAAATTATATATTTTTTTATTAATGGTAAAAAATAATAAAAATAATTTAATAATTATATTAAAGTTTAAAAATTCTTGACATAACTACATTGTACATGAATTTTATTTTTTATAATAAATTTTCATCTTACTTAATTTATTAAAACAAATAAGCTTTAATAGCAGTATTGAAAAGTAAAATGCAATCTGACCTGATTTTCCGCTAAGCTTCAAGCTGCTTAATTTAACTATTTGAAAACCTTTCTGACAAAGGTATAAGATTCTTGAAACCGGTGGAGGTACATCTAGGGAAAGATATATTAGATTATATAAATCATGCACACAGCAAGACTAAATTTGTCTCTGTTAAATTAATGGTATGTTTGATGATAAAAAAAATAAAAAAAGAAAAAAAAAGAAAAAAGAAAATAAAAAAAAATATATAGTAAAATTATGTGATAAATAAAAAATTAAATTTATGTGATTTGATTAATTTAATAAAAATAAAAATACATAAAAAATAATATAACAAATGTTAACCTTTATAAATTTATTTTTCTTTTTCCTCTTACCAAATCAACCATAAAAAGTAAGATGATAGTAAAGTTAGAGTCAAAGTCATGACAATAGCTCCAACCTGTAACTGATAATTATAATCATAAAACCTTTGTGGACAATAAATGAGGTTGTGAGATATTGTATTTTAACCTCTATAAAAGAAGTGTGACAAATAAATTAGTGTTGAACAAAATCCTTGTATATATGACTGGAATTATTAGGAAGACATTGAGTTACATATTCAACAACGTTTTGAGTTGTGAAAGTGATGTTTATACTGTTTTATAACAAATATATTCATAAAGAGAGTATTATCCTAATGGAAATTTCTAATCATTAAAAATAAGGATTTATATTGTGGCTACCATTTCAGAAGTGATATGTACCACAATAATTTTATTTCCGGTGATAAAAAAATTCAAATTGATAAATGTCTTTTGAAATTGAATAAAAGAGATTAAAGAATAATCAAAATTGGAGTTGATTTTTATTTGATTAGAAGACAACTTCTCAAACCACTGACATTGCAGCAGCATAAGCTGGCCGTGAATCGCGGTGGCGGTGAGGGAGTCACTCTCGGTTTGAAGAACAATACTTTGAATAGTCTTTTCCGTGACAAGCCAATTATAGTTGTGCTCCTTTCTCTAGACACGAGCAATACTAAATAGCTTGGATTAAATAAGTAGAAGGTATCGATACAAACTACTTTTACTTTTGACTATTTAATAATTTTAAATTTGATATAATAAATTAAATATTGTGATTCAAATATTTTTACCACTTATATTAATTTTATTGTTTATGTATCAATTAAGCTGACACATGTTTAATACAAAGTTTTATTTATGTTGCATATACAAATAATATACATAATTATATAATAAAAAAATATTGTTATCATAAAAAATAAGTTGAACGACAAAAAAGTTTCAAAATATTTTAAAAACAAAAAACAACATGATATTATAAATAATTGAAAAAATTTAAGAATTAAACCAAAACTTTGGTAATTTATTAAGTATTTTATTTGTAAAAATAATCATGTATACTAAAAAAATATAATATATTGGGACTCGAAGCGTATTTGACTCATAATTTATTTACACAGGTAAAATTTATAATAAACAAATACTTTAAATATATAATTATATTTTAAATTAAATCAGGTATTTGATTGAACCCATAAATATTATTTTATCTTAAATGACGTTTTTGGATTTTTAATATATAATTGATTTTTATTTTGGATATCTAATAAAATTTTTGAAGTTGAGTATCTGATAAATTAATAATTTTGATTTAAGTTTCTAATTGGTTTTATTACTCACTTATTTGTTAAGTTTGAAATATTAATTAATAATTATTTAATTTCATTCGTTACATGTATTCAGAAGATACGTCAAGATATGATGAAAAAGATATAGATTATTACGATAAAAAAAAAAAAAAGTTGATGGACCAAAAGAGAAGAAAAAAATATTTCAAAATCACTTGAAAAATTCAAGGACAAAATATAAATAAATATATGATTCAGGGACTTTAGTTAGCATTTATAATTTAGTGAATATTTAATTTGAATAAAAAATTATTGAGTGGTAAAAAAAAATAGTTATATTAGAGATGTAAAACTTATTTACATTTATTATTTTTAATTATTGGTATTTTTAAATATTAATTTAATCCAAAGTAGAGATAAAATGGTAATTTGAAAAAGATAAAATATTAAAAGTTAAATATATAAATAATAAATAAATAAAGTTAAAATAATTAAATAAAGATAAAATGGTAGCTCTTTCTCATTTTAATATGATTGAAATGCCTTTTCCAAATTAATTGAGAGGCTGATTGATTTGATATAATTAGGAACTAGTTATGATTATTCACATAATTGAGAGATTCTCTAAAAAAGTGAATGGTGTAATTTAAAAGAAAAATAGTAGTTTGATACTAATGTTTCTAATAACATTCTTTTAATGTTGTATTATGTTAATAAAATATTATATATTAATAAAATAATAATATTTTATAGTACCAAGTAGGAGTGAATTGTGAATAGTAGTGTCAAACTATCACCACTCTAAATATAATAATTTTAAAATGAGATTATTGAAAATACAATTTAAAAGAAAGTTATAAAATATATTTAATTACTTTGTCACGAATAATTATCACAAAAGAAAATTTATTTCCATCTTATAAAGGTAGAAAAAATTATTGATATTTCCAAAAAAGAGTTGTATGTTTATTTACTATTTTATTTTTACATCATTTTTCAAGAAATGTTAAACACCTACTTATTCGAAATGTTACATTAGATCAGTAAGAACCAAACTACTTTTTACTTTTTTAAACATGAAATGGAAATAAGCATCTATTATCAAGCAAAAATCTAACATAGCATAATATATTCTATTTTATGATTGAAATTTAGTATTGTCTTTTGTCAAGTCGTATGTTGATCTCAATAATTAAAATAAGTAAAGAATTATTGTGATAGAGTTAAAAATAGATGGGCCATTATGGATTTATGTAACTCAACTAAATAGACTTGACTCAAGAAAAAAAAGATTAGATTGATTTCACAAGATTTGATTGAAAATGATATTTAGAAACCTAATTAAGTCGGATTGATGAGCATCAACTTCATCATACCTAACACAATTATAAATATAAAAGCATTCAATTCGTTATTAATTAAGCACTATTTTATTACAGAATAATTCTAATATGATCTTACAATAACTTATTTTTCTTTTTCTTTTTATTATTTTGATAAAAAAAAATTCATGGCTTGTCCCGAATAAAAATATGCCCGGACCAGGTTAAACTTTAAACCATCTCCACGCGACATATAACAAAGGTTTAGCTTTAATTATAGGATCTTACTAATATATATTTTTCCTTTCTTTCATTTTTCTTATTTTCATCCTTTCTAATAAAAAATATTAACATTTTTATCTTATTCATATTATTACGATTACGAATTTAAGATAAATTAAAAATTTCAAAACAAATAAGACAAATAATATATAAGTAAAAAATATAAATCTATTATCTAAAAATTTAACTGAAAAGTGATATAATTTTTTATGAGTTTGGTTATAAATTTTTATTACTAAATCTCCCTGTGTCCCTTCTTACTAAAAGAATTCAAGTATTTCTTACCACATCTAAATGTTTTTTTCTTTCCTGTCTTTCTTCTTCTCCCTTGGTAACATAATTACCAACAGTTCTCTCTCTCTCTTTCTCTTATTCTACTATATAATTTTTATTTTTTATTTTTAATTTGGTTGAATCACATGGATAGTATTAGTAGGTTTATGAAATATAATTATTATAGAAAGAGAGATATGAGAAAAAGAAAAGAAAAGTGAGTTGACTTGTTCAAAGTGAGGAACGTGGCCACGCAACCCTAAGCATACATACATACGGTTGTTGTACTTCCATCACACGTCACTTACAAGTGGCCCCGCCCACTCCGCTCTTCTCTCCCTTCTCCTCCGTACATCCTCTTTCCTTTCTCCATATAAACCCTTCCCCTCTCTTCTTTTTCCACCGTTCAATCATTGCTCTCTCTCTCTTCAGGCCTACAACAATTTCATACACCATTTACCATTCCTTCACAACAAGAGGAAGAAGAAAAGGAAATTCTGATATCCATTCTGTTGCTGTGGTTCACTTATTTGGTACAAGATGATGTACGAGCAACAGCAACGTTTTCAGCAGCCGCTGTCTTTGAAGGTGGATGTCAGGAAGAAAACGGAGAGAAGCAAAGGCACAGAGGAAGAGAGACTTGAAATAGTAGACTTGAGTGCCATGTCCTTGGACTCCCTTCCTAACCCCTCTCTTAATTTAGCCACCATTTGCAAGTTGGACCTCTCCAATAACAATCTTCAGGTACTTCACATCATCCTGCATGCATATATATTTCTGCATACATCTTTTTCAGACCTTAACGGTTTTCTCTTCATTTCTTCCTTCTAATAAAAGGCCATTTGTTTTCATACATAGGGGTCAGTTGTTAATCAAGGCCGTTTAATTTTTGGGTCTTTCAGGTTAATTTTTCTACAAACATGGGAACCTTAAAAATAATATGATGTTTGATAGCACAGAGAATATGAACATGGGTTGTTTTGATATAAGTTAATATCATCTTCCTCCAACTATATAGATATAGTACTAAGGGAAATTTAGAGGGTCAATACAACTTGGTTTTCCTTTGCACGTACAACTCCTTTTCTTTTTATCAAAGCACAGATAATAAAAGGAGAAGCTACTTATCAGATATTATATATTTGTTTCCAGTTTTCTTTTCTCTTATCAGTAATAATGAATAAATTAAATAGAGCAACAGTTTGGGTGTTTGAAATTCTATTTGGAGTATATAGATATTTCTTTTCACCTTTTTTCTTATAATCCTTGATCCCGTTTTAGATTATAATTTCTTTGAACAGGCATTTACATAATAATAGAGAGAGAAACGTAAATAAGATCACAGATGTCGTTAAAATGGGAAAAAGACAAAAAATAATAATATTGTAAAATACAATAAAGATATTATTCAAATAATACATGGCTGTTACTAATATATATTTTGTGTTGATGTCTCTTCGACTCAACCGTGTACGTGTTGTCGTACATTAATAGATGTCTGTTCATGTACTCGAATAAAAACAAAAGATAACAAGTTGTATTAGGCAGTAATATTTTATTTTGATTTAGATTAAGACTTTTGAACAATTATTATTCACAGCGATCAAATTATAAATTATACCCTTTAATTTATCAATGAAAAATCCAATTGTTATTTAATTTTCTCTTTAACTTTAATAATTCTTAGTAGCTATAGTTTTAGGTTGCCGCCACAAGCTAGCTAATTAATTAGCTAGCCGACATAAACTTTTTTAATGAATCCTATGTGGCTGTTTTGATGTTGTTGTTTGAGAAATAATAATGTAATTTATTTTTAATTAACATTTGATTTTGAATAATATATATTCTGACAGAGTATACCAGAGTCCTTAACAGCGAGACTTCTGAACATGGTGGTGTTGGACGTGCACTCCAACCAGCTCAGGCACCTTCCCAACTCCATTGGCTGCCTCTCTAAGCTCAAGGTTTTGAATGTCTCTGGCAACCTCATCGAATACCTTCCCAAAACAATTGAAAATTGCAGGTTCGCCATTTTAACATCTCTTTCTACTTTTCCTAAAACATTACTTACTTAATTCTATGCATGCTGCTTCATGGGATAAGGTTGGTACAGCCCCGTGCAAAGACGGGTATATATAGAGAGAGAGAAAAACAAGAAACATGTACATAGCAAGTCCGCGTTTTAATTAAGACCAATAATTGATCATATACGTGTTTTCAATTTAAATATTATATTGGTCAAATCTAATAACAGTTCAATAATAAATTTAACTAATTAATTCTTGACATAAACATAGAGTCATGCACTTCACCACCTTTCCGTTAGTCAAACAACACATATATAGTGCACAAAACAGTCCTAAGCACTTGAATAACTTGCTTTCCATGCCATGATGAGGTTTAATTTCTGTGGGTGAGGTTTTTATTTTATTTATTTTATCTGTTATTGGTACTAGCTTAGGGCATCAAGATATGGCGTAAGAATAATGAAATTCTACATCATGAGTAGATTTGAAAGCGTTATAAGTAATTGATTATTAGACGTGTTACCGACAGCTATGGAATAAGCTTAAAAATATACCTACCAATTTAATAAGATATATGTAAAGATAATATAAGAAAAAGAAAGTATAACCTTAAATATATTTAAACTTTATTCAACATATACGAGTTCTTATTCTATTTAGAAAATCAACCATAAAAAATAAAAATTTCTAAGCATTCATTGTGTGGGCCGTTGTCACAAATAGCGGGCAAAAATCAAAATCCTCCATTTTCTTTGGGTGTCGTTTATTACTTAATTGACTAGCATAAAAACAACAAAAGATGGAGTACACCAGGCTAATACAAAATTCTTAAATAAAACAAAGGGGAAAAAAGTCAATCACTAAGTGATAATTCCGTGGAAAACCATTATTCTTCCAACGAGTTTTTACAAGAATAGATTCACTCAAACATCTTTTTCCTAGCTACAAGAACATCATCACCAAACGACAAATAGACAGTAGATATTTGCATACCCACGTTCAAACGAAACCAACAATCCAATCAAGAAATCAATAACCATATAACACTCTCATCCTTCCAAACGTAATATTATCAAATACGTCACACAAGCCATTACTTTAATTTCTGGAGACATGCATGCATGAGTTACGTTCCACAAACAAAATCAAAATCAACACCAACACGCATCAGCGATATGTATATATAGTTCACAGACAACCTTAAATATGCAGTTAACTGTTTGGATGAAGAACACTTTTGTTAAGAAAGGTTTGTGATTACAATTTTAGTGACTAATACATTATGAGTTTGGAATTATCAGAAGCTTAGAAGAACTGAATGCGAACTTCAATAAGCTGATCCAGCTTCCAGAGAACATAGGGTACGAGCTGACAAACCTGAAGAAGCTATCAGTGAACTCGAACAAGCTGGTGTTCCTTCCTCGCTCAACCTCTCACATGACAGCTCTGAAGATTCTAGACGCGCGTTTGAACTGCCTGAGGTTTCTCCCAGAAGATCTCGAGAACCTGATAAACCTAGAAACCCTGAACGTGAGCCAGAACTTCCAGTACCTGGATTCTCTACCCTACTCGGTGGGGCTCCTCCTCTCCCTGGTGGAACTAGACGCGAGCTACAACAAGATCAGATCCTTGCCGGACTCCATCGGGTGCCTGAAGAAGTTGCAGAAGCTGAGCGTGGAAGGGAACCCTCTGAGCTCGCCGCCCCCGGAAGTGGTGGAGCAGGGGTTGCATGCGGTGAAGGAGTACCTGTGCCAGAAGATGAATGCGGGGCATCAGAGTCCCACGAAGAAGAAGTCGTGGGTGGGGAGGCTGGTGAGGTATGGCACCTTCAATGGACCCAACAACACCAGAGGTGGGGCCCGCGAGGAACGTGAAGCGTTCATCATGCCGGATTACAGACCAATCGATAGCCTAGCTTCGCCGCGCTACACCGGCATGTTCTCGCCTCGTCGCCTCTTCTCACCCCGCAATTACTTCACCAACTGACCTCAACGTCGCCGTTTTGCGCCATGAGTGAGATCACTAGTTTTGATTGATCGTCATGTTTACGTTCCACGACTTGGAAATCGTGGTGGGCTCTTCGGACTTTGCACTGAGCCCCTTTACTTCGTGGATGGACATGATCTATTTGATTTAGTTCCACACTACTGTAAGCAACTACTGCATATATATGCCCACACATATATATGTAATAACTATAACCTCGCTCTGCTCTGTAAATAAACTTCGTGCTTTTCTGGCCAATGTGTTAGTGCGTGTTTGCTTTGTTCCAACCACACTTCCTAATACATTTCAACCACTCTCTAAAGTGGCCTCCAAAACACACTTTACCATATGCATATTTATCACAATACGATGTTTCATGAACTCTAATTGAAATAAATGTTCTTAATGAGATGTTCTTAATGTTGTAAAGCAATCCTCCAGCAATGAGAACAAAGTGAAATTTGCATAAGCTAACTGCATGGTCATAGTTACTCAAATATTAAGACTCTGAATTAAGAGAAAAAGAGAGAGAAGGAATCCAAGAGAATTTACACTGTGCCGCCCCCTTATTAATTGGTATTTTTTAAGACCTTCTCCTCTTAATTCTCCTAACAGTAAAAAAGACCCCAATAACAACCCACAACATCAGGTTGGTTCCTTTGCCTCCTATAGTAGATCTTTACTTTTGGAACTTCTTAGTTTCTAAAATACTGTTTCATCATGTACATGATCCAATGTTTTCTACTAACTCAAGCATTGCATGGATACGCTCAAAATCAAAGTAACATATATGGCACATAATATCAGTGGAAAATGTGTGAATTATCACTAATTTTACATTTGATTTTCGAATATTTGAAGTAAAAAAAGTACATTATTTTTGTAATTATTTTGAGCTTTTTTTTAACGTGAGACGCTTTACAATCATGTAAACGCACCAAAAGATAGGAGTACAAATATTATCATACAACATACAATTTTTGTCATGAAAAAATTGCATATCTTTTCATATAATTTTCATAAAGATTAAATTTTGAACTCTCTTATACAACTTTTAAAAAGATAAAATTCTAAATCCTCTTATGCATTGCGGATAGACTTTTAAAAAAAATAAAATTCTAAACCCTCTCATACAATTTTTGTTTGGACAAAATCACAAACCCTCTCGTAACACATAACTACTTTTTTATACGCTCAAAACATTTGTTAAATTATGGTGACAACACTGAAATTAACTATTTATTTTATAATAATTTCCTATGTTTTCCTTCATATCACTCAATGTGAGACTATTTTAATAAATATTCACTTGAGAACAACAGTACATCCTAAATTTAACGTTAAAATTCCATATTTACCTCAAACACTGACATTACCCGACATTTTAAAAAGTATAATATAGTACGTGATGCGTTTACAACATGTACCATACATACATATAACTCAAAATAAAATAAATATTTTATACTTAAAAAACATACTAAAATTGTAAATATTACTAAATGTTATACAGAAAAAATTTAATTGCCCCACATTTGGAATACATGGAAATGAGAGCATTATCATTGTCGAGGTGACAATATGAAAACCATGTGAATTATTTGGCAATGAGCACATGTCCCATGTCCCAGTGCTCCACCCATTTAAGCACTCAGAAGACTAGTGTATGTAAAATAATTTGGTCTGAAATCTGAATCCCTCATTTGATGGTAGCTCCAAACACATGTCAGCATGCCAGTCTTTTACAAACCCAGCAATAATTAATGCCCATGAACTCACAGGAATTTCTTCAAACATGCGGTGTGCATCACCCAACAAGGCACGCCTGCTGTACAAACTTATCACAGAGGTTCCTTCATAAACATAGCAATGAACCCAGTTGTTATTGCTAAGCAGTGATATTGATTCCTCATCAAAGGTCACTCTTGGAGCCTTGGACCCTCCTGAGCTCATTCGCATTTTGTGACAAGAAGCACCCATAAAAACCTTGCCTTGTTCCTTGAGTAGAACAGAGGAGTAAATAGTTATTTCAGTTTTAGTCATAAAAGTCACTGGATTGAGACCAAGAGGAATGATAAGATAATGCCTTATAAAAAAGTGTTTTATAAAACTCTTCCAAGATATTTATATTTAGAATGCATGAGATTTCTTAAAAAAAAAAAAAAAAGAAAAAGAAATTTCTGAACTCGTTGATGCCCATGGTATTAGAAAGATAGAAAATAAGAAAATTGTATAAGAAATGTATCTAAATAAAGTAGAATCCACATTATATAATTTATCTTCAATCTCTAATTGAAAGGAGATGAAAAATGCACTATTGCTATATTACCTTTGAGAAGTTTTAGTACTTCTACAAGAAAATAATAAAAAAATAAATTATTTTTTACAAGTTAAAATTAACTTTTATATAAGTTAAAAAAGTTGTAAAAATTATATAGTACAACTCATACAAATTAACTTGTATATAAATTAATTTTAATTTATACCGTAATTAATTGTAATTTTTCTTTTTCTTTTTTAAAAGTATCTATATGAAAAAAAAGTGTACAAATAAAGTTGTGACTAATTTCCTAAAGTACTTTCCAAAGTTTTATGTTACAAGTAAAGATATGCAAAGTGATTATGTTATCAAGTAAAAAAAATATGATTAATCATGAAAATAATAAGTTGTAAAGAAAAATCCATTCAATATTTGTGAAAAAAATATTTTAGGCTGAATATTTATTTTACTAAATATTAAAGAATAACAAAATATATTATAATTTATATTATTGTGTATTCGGTGTCTTTTTTATTTTTTGAACTCTTATGCATAAAGACTCTTTTAGGGTGTGTTTGGATTGGAGAGTAAATTTGAGATGAAAGTGTGTGGAAAATTTGATTGTTTGAATTAATGCAAAGATAATAAGATTTGAGTGGAAAGTTTGTAAATGATGTGATAAGTATAATAAATATTTTAATATTTTTTAATATTAAAATTATAAATTTATTTTTATAATTAAAAAGAGATTATAATTAACTTATTTAATATAATTAATAATATTTAAAAAATTATAAAATATTAAATTACATAATTATTTTTAAAATAAAATTTAATTTATTATAAAATACATAAATTAATATTGATTAATTTTTTTAAAATATAAAATTAAAACTTTTTAAAATAATTTTAATATTAAATTTTAATATTATAAAAAAATTATCATCTTATTATTCTTTATTTATTGAATAATAATTTTTTATATTATTAATTATTTTAATAATAATGTTATTATTATATAATATTTTTATTAAATAATTTAATAATATTTAACATTTGTACTTTTAAATATTATTTATTATTATATTATATAGTAAATTAATATATGTATATATAAATAATACATTTCGTAATCGATTATATTTACAATTTGTATATATTGTATATATAATCGATTACTTTATCTCCCTAATCGGTTATATATATAATTATATATATTAATATTTTATAATAATTAATTATAATAATTTTTTCTATAATTTTATAATTTTTATTTATAATTTCATTTTTAATTTAAAAATATATTTTAGTGATTATTTTGATTTCATTTATTATTTTATAAAATAAAAAATAACTTTCGTTGCAAATTTTTTATAAAGAGTAAGAAAAGTTTGAGGGTAAATTTTTTTTGTTTTTTGTAAAATTGTTTTTCGTTTTTCTTACTTTTTTTTCGTCTTTTTCTTTTAAAAACTCTCTGTGATTAGTTACAAACGCACTTTTAGGATAATCTTTAGTGATTCATTATATGAAATAATCGAAGAAAAGTACTATAATTTTTTTTATAAAGAAAAATTTTATTCTAATTTGAAAGTTTTTATTTTAATTTGAAAATTTTAAATTCACCTGTTCTCCCATAAAAATATTTACAAGAAACTTAGTTCAAAATAATTTCAAATACAATAACTTTTTAATAATATCATTTTAGAAAAATAAAATATAACTTCCGAACTTTCCATTTGTAGGAAAATAAAAGTAATCCTGTATTAATAACTCACTAAAAAGTAGTTAGGAGACAAACAAAGTATGATAACTCTACTAGTTAAGAAATGTAACTAATAGGGTTTGAAATTGAGGAATCTACTTACCAAACATGGGTAATGGTGGGTGGAATGAGTTAGACAAAATCCAGAACAAGAACTAGGAAAGGAAAAATATTCCTTTTAGCAACAAACAGTAAAAATAGATAGAGCACATCGTAAAATCATTTTAAACCAATAGATTGTTTTGGTTAAACTATAAATTTGTTCCTCTTTTAGATATTTATCTGAGATTTTGTTTTTCTTTTCTTATTTCAATCTTTATGTCTTAGAAAAAATTGAATTTGATTGTATTCTTAGTTTTGCATTTATTTTTTATTTTAGTTTGATTGATCTTTAAATCTAACATATTTTTAATGGCGTTAAGTTAAATTTTTTTCATATACAAAAATCACCATTCATGTTATTTATAAATATTAAGAAAACTAAAAATATATTTAGTTGATGAAAGTACTCTTGAAAATATTTATATAATTTTTCTTAGAATTAAAGAGCATTGTGATATTTTTTTTTGTAAAAGAATTAATTATTTATCACATTAAATGATTTATTAAGAGTAGGATTACATTTATATTATAATAAACCAATAAATTTCACCTCTCCAACCATTTCATGGAGACTTGGTTGAAAAGAATTTCCAAAAAAAATTTATGGTTTAATAAGAATGTTATTTAAAAAAATACAAATAAAACGTGAGAACTATGATCAGAAATTATATAACTATTAAAGTAAAAAAATACAAAATTGAAAATAAATAAACAAACTACAGATTTTGAAATTAGAAAACTAAAACGGTGAGAAAAAAAATCAAAATTGCAAATAAAGTTTAACCAATTTAACTATTATTATTTTAGTATTTCTGGTAAATAAAGTTCCAAAAACAACAGAACTTTCATAAGAATTGAAAACATACATTAACAAAATTGAAACATACACATTTTTTAATAAATTTAAATTAATAAAAACAAAAGTGTGGACATGTTTCTTGGTAAAGTGTTTGCTGAATGACACTGATTGGGTACACGGGACGACACCGTTTTTGTCAGATAAAGAACAGAACAATGTTAGATGTCTTGTCATGTGAAAGGTATTAAGGGGTCGCCGACACCTGCCATTCCTCCGCCATCACCGGCACAATCCACGTGTCCATCATCCTTTTTTTCCCAAGCTTTTGTCTTTTCTGTTCATCTTCTCCATTCTATTTCTTCTTCCTCTCCCAAACCAAGTGCCACTGATACTTCTCTCTTACTTAGCCTCCCCCATCTCCTTTCTCAGTATTACCCTCTTCTCAAAATGTTCAATTTCTTACTTAAAAAAGAAGCTAGAAAGATTCTCAAGCGCAAAGACAGCGATGCTGGTGAAAGAGGTACTATGTGCACTCTACATTCCTCTCTTTTTACAATATTTGAGTTCCACAATGCTTCAAGTTTTCTCCTTTTAACTGGGTTTCGGGTTTATCGATTACTGCTTTAAGATTGGACAGTGTAAATATGTAGCATTGATTATTCTCCGTCAACTTAACTCTGAATACTCAACTTCTTAATCTGTTTACTCTATTTTCACATTCATTGTTGAAGATTGTAATCACGTGCAAATATAGGTATGGGTTTAGGACTTCTATTTTTGCTATGTTACTGTTTCTTTTTAATCCTTTGGTGCTCACGTGTATCATATTCATGGATACTTCTCCAGTGCAAATAGGCTAAGTTTAAGTAGTTTTTATTTATTTTTTTTTTTGTGTGAAAAATGAATATAATTAAGTGATATATATAATATAGAAACCCTTAACCATTCTGCATTAATGAACCAAAAATAAAATTTGTTGCCTTTATAGATGATTCCAACAGAAGAATGACACTGATAGTATATTCTTTTAAATGATAGGAAGTAATTTATGATGTCAATGGTTATGATTTTTGTTTTCAAAAATGTTAAAAAAATACATTCTTAATTTAGATTTGCAGAAATACTATTATAAATTTATTATACTTTATGAATTTTTATGCATGTATAGATAAATGGTTTATGATTTTTGTTTTTAATAATGTCCAAAAATACATTCTTAATTTGTATTTGCTGAATAGTAATTGTATATTTAACCTATTATATATATATATATTATGTATCGTCTCATATATTTCTAGGATAATCATATAGTTAAACCGATACGATTTTATATGCTTGTCATATCGGTAAATCATAGTCATGCACATAAGCCTTTGTTAGAGTACTTTAAATAATTTTGTTTTAGAATTTTGTGCTTGTTTGGATTCAGGTTGAATCATTCAAAATAAGCTGAAATGTTAGTTTAAGTAACGGTCACATATTTGGTCCCTTGGTGAGAAATAGATTTTAAGTTTAAAAATTGTTTTGATTAAAATGAATATGTTGAAATGTTTTTATTTTAAAAACAAGTTAGGAGTAAAATACGGTATAAATTTTTTATCCAACACAATTTACTAAAACTTGCTTCAACTTAAAATCAAATTTGAATCCAGAAGTGATTACGTTGGACTAAACACACGAAGATTTACTCAAAAAACATTCAAATGTCACTAATATAGATTAACTTGTTAAAAAATTTATTTAGTCTATTGCTAATTCCTTTAGAATAAAAACATTTAAACATAAACAATTTCTCTTTTAAAATCAATTTTGAGAGCACTCCATCCCTACACACAGTGATTCTTGTTATTTCTTTAGTCTCGTCACTGCACCTACTTGTATATACTAACACTGAACATTCAAACTTTATTCAAGCTCATGACTTATTCAAGCAACTCTGAATTGGTGAATTTTCCTTGGCCATACTTGACACATAAGAATGTGAATCTGATGCATAGTTGGTGCTTTACTCTATATCACCATAAGGAACTTCCCTAATACCTTCTATTACCTATTATTGATCATTGCAGGAAGAGCACTGGAAGACCTGAGAGGCTCACTGTTTAATGAATTTCGTTCCCCTGAAGGTGCAAAACGACAAGAACATCGTACATGTGGTCCAGCTGCAGCACTTGCCTTCAATTTTGTAGTAGCAATTAGTATTATCTTCATGAACAAAATGGTTTGTTCACTTTTCTTTCTGTCTGGTTGGACTGTATTGTGTGTCGAAGTCTCAAATAACATGGTTTTAGATTTTGATTTCCTTGACTTTTCTTTTCAGGTTCTTCAAACTGTTAAATTCAAATTTCCTATTCTTCTCTCACTAATTCACTATGCAGTGAGCTGGCTCTTAATGGCTGTACTAAATGTGTTTTCTTTGCTTCCTGCTTCTCCTTCCTCAAAATCAACTAAGCTGTCTGCTTTATTTACTCTTGGATTTGTCATGTCTCTATCTACTGGCCTTGCTAATGTCAGCTTGAAGTATAATAGGTACACAACTATGTATGATATTTTTATTTAAAATATTTGTTTCGTTCTCTAAATTTAATATGTATATCTTCAGTATTGGTTTCTATCAGATGGCAAAGATTGCAGTAACACCTTCAATAGTTATGGCAGAATTTGTATTGTATAGGAAGAAAGTTTCTTGGCCCAAGGTAAACGCATTCACTTTGGCTGGGCATGTAAATTTGATGAGAACAATTAAGAGTGTTCAGGGCTTTGTAGAATAAGAGTTCTTTTTTACTATTGACTTGAATTATATGCACATTTTGTGCTATGGTGATCTCCTATACCTTCAACTTAAAATAACAGACTTCAAATAGCTAACTCCATCATTTCATTGTGAAGTGCCTAACCAAAGCGTGTCTATTCACTATTCAATTCCTAAGTCCTGACACCTCTATTGCTCTTGTATGTTTGCGGAAGATAACTGAATGCCTCAGTAGATTTAAAGCCATTTCTCAGGTCATTATATGTGCTTCTGGGGATCTATGAATGCAGTTCAAAATTGTAGTTGAAAATAAAAGTCTAGTAACTACGACTATTGTTTTCGAGATTTATCATTTTACTCGTTCGGTGATCTTCAACATCATGCCAGTTAAAAAACATTGATTCACTTAGTAAACCTATACACTTTAGCTACGATGATGCTTACATTCTATGTTTCAGAAGTAAATGATGTGTTATTCTCCACTATTGATTCTGGATTTCAGAATTTTCATACTTATCTCATTTGTTTATTTTTTTTATTATTATTGAAACGCTAGCTGAGTTGATTTGAAACTTTTACAGGCTTTAGCATTAACGGTGGTATCTATTGGTGTTGCTGTGGCTACAGTGACAGATCTGCAGTTTCATTTCTTTGGTGCCTGTGTTGCATTAGCGTGGATTATACCTAGTGCTGTAAACAAAATCCTCTGGTCCAGATTGCAGCAGCAAGAAAACTGGACTGCTTTGGCGTGAGTAATTTGTTTGTTTATTCTTTTGGTCATTAATAAGTATTTATTATATCTTTATAATTTATATCATGTTATGACCGTCTCCCAATTCCCAGTGCTGATTTACATACCGATATCCCTTTTTTGCTTTAATTGTGGATTTTCAACAGGTTAATGTGGAAAACAACACCTATTACTTTAATTTTTCTGGCTGCTATGTTACCCTGCTTAGACCCTCCTGGAGTACTTTCCTTTGATTGGAACTTCATTAACACATTGGTGATACTCACATCAGCCATTCTTGGATTTTTGCTTCAGTTATCTGGGGCTTTAGCACTGGGGTAAGGCACATGCATTACCCTCTTCAATTGTTGAATAATTTGCCTGTGAAAAGATATGGAATTTCAAATTAAGTGATCGTTTACTAATGACCTGACCTCCAATATGCCTTTAATTAACTTGTTCTTTTGGGTTAGGTATGAAGTATACTAGTCAACATTTCTGTTTTAAATGTTTCATTGTTGAGGAGGCATAACCTTATTTGTTCAGGTGACAGAGTTGTGTCAAGAAGCCTTTAGTGGTATTTAATACCATCTTTGTTTCTCATGTGAATATATTTGCATTTCCCTATAAACGAACAGGTTAAGGGTTCAAAACACTTTTACTTTTGTGATTTATGGTCTACTTAGATGGTTGTTTTAAATATTTAAACTTTTTTTTGTGCCAGTAACATGTTTTGTTTTTAGCGAACATTCCTTTAACATGCTATAATTAGAATATAGCTAGATATATTCTGCAAATCAGATTGTTTTAAACTATCGATAGCGTCAATGAGCCAAGTTACCAATACGGTTGTATAATAAATGAGTAGAATGGAAAACCATCAACAAATCCTCTTGCAATGTACTATAATAGTGATCCTGTGTACTAAGAATTTCAAAATAAGTTTATAGACATGGCCAACTTTGATGGTTATGTGCTAAGCCTAATACTGATGGTACTTTATGGCCTGATGTAAAGTAAACAAGTGTGAAAAGTTTGTGACAATGTTAATGTTAGGTCATTTAAAACTTGTCCTAACCAGATCATTATTGAAGTTCATTAAATTGCATATCTATTTGTATTTTACATTGTTGTTTAGTTAACAGCTACTGGCTAGTTCCTTCATGTATTTTTACCTTGTAATTTACAGTGCTACATCTGCGGTCTCGCATGTTGTTCTTGGGCAGTTTAAGACCTGCATTATCCTCTTGGGAAACTATTATCTCTTTGGATCCAATCCTGGCATAATCAGTATATGTGGGGCATTTACAGCTATTGTTGGTATGTCTGTTTACACTTGCCTTAATCTGAAGCAGCAAACAGCCAAGATATTTCCTCATCAGACCTCCCTTTTACCAAAATCTAAACTAAGCAAAGAAAATGGCAGTTCCCATAATGGACATTACAGTGCAGAAAATGTCTGACAAAATTCCTAATACTGCATCACACGAAATGATAATTAACCAAGCACTTTTTTTCCCTTCCTGCTGTGATTTCTAGATTCTTGGGTGGTGATAGTTTATGTTCAAATACAAAATATCATTAAATTCATACTAGGATTCAATGATTATATCATGGCAAGTTGGAACCCCATCTACTGTGTAAATGAATTATTTGGTGGATTCTATCACTGAGTTACGAATTTTTTTTTTTCTGGCTAATAAAATAGGAGCTATTCATTTTGTAATTGTCACAGACAACAGAATTACATTTTTTTTATTATACTCATCCCCGTTTGCTGCATCTCATTATGGGATGAGAAAAGAGGTTTCTTAATTTGATCTGTGTTAAGAATTGAATTATACAGTCTTTGTAATTTTTGGCTCTAGCTAATAAATGTTGTTAAGACATCAAGAATAAAAAGCTTTTTATTGTGGATCATGTTGACAGGGCATTGGAAATCATGGAGGGAATTATTAATAATATTTTATTATAAAAGTTTTTTATTTTTTATTGTTTAAGGCCCCCGAAACTTTAATTAGCAGTTGTCTTAATTGTTTTGAGTTTAATTCACTTAGTGAAAAACGTTTATATTGTGAATCAATAGTAAATAATTGATATAGTTTTAAAAATTATTATTATAAAAATAAATAAATTTACTATATATGTCCAATGAATAATATATTGCTGACATTTTTTTGTTTAATCAACTTGAGAGTGCCTATTAATATAGGATTGGTAATATGTTCTTTAGGATATTTAAAAAAAGCTTTATTATTTTGATCTAATAATTGATTTCACGTTATCCTACACGTATTAGAAAAAATATATGTTTTTAGCATGTTTTTTTAGGACAATGGGTTCTCTTAACGTAAACGACGTGGAACCTCGGATTTAGTATTTCCATTGTCTTTTGACGATCAAGTGTGATCGCGATTAACTTATGTTTGGACAGAAGAAGATGCAATGAGAAATGGAATATAATGGTATATTTTAGTTTAATTTAATTTTATATTTGTATTGTCTATATTTATTTCTCTCTCAATAAGAGGTTACAAATTTGGCCCGTTTTTCACTACAACATATCTAAATTTAAAATGGAAGTTTTATTCTACTATTATCTTTCATTTTATTTATTTTATATATTTCATCAATCTGGACAAAACTTAAATGAATCAATAATAAAATTGTACTAATAATCAAATTATACATAAAATAATTTTAGAGAGCATACTTTAATAATACTAAAAATTAAAAATATATTGGATAAGTTTTTAATATTCAAAATACAGATAAAAATATTATATTTTATAATATTTAGATTAATTAAAGTTTAACAATACATAATAATATTCTTTGAAAATTATAAATTTGTGTTACTTTTTATTCTTTGGGAAAAATAATCAAAATAACATCTAATTTAAAAAATGTTTTTTTTTTTTTGGGACCACCTTTGGGAAAAATAATCAAAATAACATCTAATTTAAAAAATGTTTTTTTTTTTGGGACCACCTTGAAGCGATTTTGAGCAGTTTTTCTGGTTTTTAACTAGTTAACGAGTTTTCGATTCGATTCGATTGAGCTTGAGTTTTCGATTCGATTCAGCTTGAAACAGTATATGGTTTAAATGGACCAAATACTGTATCGATTCACGGGTTTTACAATTGAAGCACCCGATCCGGTTCGGTTCATACAACTGGAGTAAAATACTCGAGTCATTTCACTTAGGAATTATTTGGATTGTGGAGTGGATTACAAGGAGTGAATTTGAGGTGATTTAAGAAGAAAGTGTGTAAAAAGTTTGGTTGTTTGGATTAAAGGAAAGATAGTAAGATTTAAGTGAAAAGTTTGTGAGTGATGTTATAGGTGTGATAAATATTTTAATATTTTTAAATGAATAAAATGGTAAGATTATAAATTTACCTTTATGTTTAAAAATAATTTAAGTTAAAATATAATTAATTTGTTTGGTATAATTGAATTATTTTTTTGTTATTGATGAAAATATACAATTACATATTTGTTGTTTGAGTTAAAATTAATTATTAATTTTATGTAATTTGTTTGGTTTCATTGATGATTTTTTTTTTAAATTTCTAAGAATATAAATTCGTCTAAGTGGTAAAATTAAATTTGAAATAAAATTTAATTAATTATATGTATATAGTAAATTTGAAATAAAATTTAATTAATTATATGTATATAGTACTTTTGTGTTACAAGAAAATTATTTTTGATACACTTTCTCAAGTAATATAAAAATTATCATTTTCAAATATTGTTGATACATGAATTTTTTTTAAAATTATATTGTAAAAATAAATTATACGTTTATTCTAGTATGTTAAAAGAAAATTATTTTCAACATGGTTCATCAAGTGAGTTTGATATAAAAATTAGAATTAAAAGCAATTGTTCATATATGCAATTTTTTTTAAAAATTGTATTGTCAAAATAAATAGGAAAACATATTATTTTAAAAGATGTGAACAAAGTTCTAAATTTCAGAAAATAAATAAATATAACACAATTAGATAAAATAGTTAATAACATTAAAATAATAATACATCTAATATTAAATTAACACATTCATAAAAAAATATCATAACATGTTAAATTGTCTGTCCACATGCATTTGGAAATAATTAAGTGTAGTGTTCATATGAGTCTGCAAATAATCTAATTTGGTGTCCATATGTGTTTGCAAATGATCCAACCTGGTATCGATGTGTATATTCAACTAAATAATGTTTTCTAAATTCTTAAATATTTTTAATTCAAAATTAATTATAATAATAAAACGCATCTATAATTCTTAAATATTCAATACAAAATATACTCACGTAAATATTATAAAGAAATGCATATAATAATCTAAACCTATAATAAATTTAAATAATAATTAATACAAAACTAAATTTATTATATAAAATATTATTCACATATTTTTCAGTTCTTCAATATTTTTAAT